>Ga0209489_108792_pt1 | contig 13324 bp, 5 predicted proteins | sample SiratrowhiteBW_FD_187527 | JGI IMG/M metagenome (GOLD analysis project Ga0209489, IMG submission 187527) | Root nodule microbial communities of legume samples collected from California, USA - Siratro white BW (SPAdes) (version 2) | ecosystem: Host-associated > Plants > Roots > Nodule | place: USA... | reverse complement strand
AAAATATTTAATAAAATTTATATATATATATATATATATATATATATATATATATATATATATATATATATTATGTTTGTTTAAGTCATTAGCAAGGAAACGAGTTCAAATTAAAAATAGTTGTCAACATGATGTACAATTTTAATGGATAAAAAAATTTAATGATAAAACAATACTTTTGAATCGAGGTTATATTAGTGTTGACGACTTCTATTATTATTTGAACTGAAGTCGTAGTAAACAACTTATATTATAATTTTATTCAAAAAATTAATTATTTTCAACATTAAATTTCTTTATCCATTAAAGTTGTATATTATGCATGAGTTTACTTATGTAAGGTCGTCTTCCTCACTGACAACTTACTTTAAAATATAATAAAAAAGTTTTTTTTACCAATTATCATAATTTATGAATAAAATTATACCATTTTTTAGTACAAAACCCCTTAATTTTAGAACAATAGAGATACTCAATCAATAAATTACAAAAAGTTATATTTAAAAAATATTAAATATATTTCTGAAAAAACTATCAAAATAATTTAAAAAATCAAATCTAATATAAATGTTTAAATTAGCTAAAAATATCAACGCTTCTGTATCTTTCTTTAAAAATATAAAAAAAATATTAATCATTAATATTTTGGACACTGGAACCGCATGCAAACATATCTTTAAATCATCTTTAACATGAAAAATAAATTTTACACTATTTTATTTTAAAGCTAAAAATTAAAAAAAAAAATCATCCTAAGCTAAAATATAATATTTTAAAGGCAAAATCCAATTATAAGTTTTAATATTTTTTAAACTTGCAATTTTTTTTATCCCAAACGTTTCTTGTTGGCTTTTAGATACCGACTAGCTTTCAGATATTTTTATAATCATAGTCTTTTCCTTTTACAAAATTAATACTAATATTATATATTAAGAAGTTTTGATATTAACACCTTTGTAGTCTTTTGATCTTTCCATTCTAAACAGGACAAGGTTGGGAAGACGTGTTTAACCATATCGCTCCAAAAATGTCTTAACATATTGAAAACATCCCCCTTAAACTATCGTACTTATGCATAAAGCTCAATTAAGAGTCAATGGGGGCATTGCCATGAGGGCTAAGAAACTCATGTAGAATTGTTTGAAACCTTGGGGATAATGTTTGGGTCACTCATGCAAGTGGTTCCCCATCTATGAAACCCTCTCAAAGGACAAATTTAGTGAAATCAATAATTGTGCGTGTGGATGTGATCCCTAATACGCCAATGCACATTCATTACCCTTCATCATACCTAACAATTCTAGTCACGTGATTATTTTTCATAAGGTGACAAGCCTTGTTGTATCCAGAGTAATCAAGTTGAAAAATTATATGTGTATATATAACTCTTTAGAAAACAGAAAATTGTAGGATAACTTTAATGAAGAATGAGAGCCGAAATTATCATTGAATATTGAATGTGGTAATGTATTGGATAAGAATCATTATTTTAGAGATGTATCATTAACTTGTGAACAAAGACAACATATCTAAATATAAAATTAATTATATTGTATATTTATGATTAATATTTTATGTCTTTAATGATCAATCTATGTTAATTTAGTATAACATTCAAAAATTAAGAAAATAATGGACTATTTTCCTTTTCCAATATAGATAATATATTCTTATTTTGTTGTTTATAAATTTTTTAGCCTAAAAAATATAATTTTGTATAGATTTTTTATAATTTAAATGTTTAATTATTGTTGTTGAGAATTGTGTGTATTTTAGGTTTAGGTTTGAAATGTTTTGACTTCAAGTCCGTTGACGTAATACTGTTAGGATCATTTACCGTATATGAGGTATTGTCTGTTTTGAAGCTCAAGTTCCGTCATAATTTTACTAGGTTAAGAGAAAAATGTGTATTAGAATAGACTTTAATCTTGATTCCTAAACTATGTGAAAACTATTTCGTATATCACAATAAATATTATTTTTAAAAGAATTTCAATACCTTGATTCAATATAAATTTTAGACTTTTTTAACTTATTTTTTTTTATTAGGACTTTACATCGAACTAAGTTCTGGTCTCAAGTAAAATAAAAACTTTTACGTTTAAAGATTTAATTTGACGTAAAATTACGTTATGCGAATTCACGTCAGAATGTTAACAAACGTAAAAAGTTTTAGAAAAGAAATATAAAAAACCTCTTTTGTTTTAGTGTTATGAGATTAATATCTTCTCAAAAATGTTATATGTATATATAAAAAGACACCAAGGTATTTCTCAATTATGTGATACCTTGATATATCATAATTATATTAAGATCCAACAAACCCCACCACCATGTCATTAAGTCTATGCAAATCAAGGATTTGCCTCCACAGGAGCAATCGGGGTCACATGTCATCCAATATTTGGTTTCCTCTTGTTCATGAGTCCCTAGACACTACGTATGATATGCACATATCCATGACCCAGTGTGCACCCTATTTTGAAGAAAAAGAAGAGGATTGATACAGAAAGGTCCTTGATTTGGTCTGTGAATTCATGTGCAAGGTGTGTGATGGCCAATTTGAATTGTAGTGAAGGTGTTGCAAAAATGGTCCAAAGAAGGCTAGGTGAGGCTGGCTTCCACCAACAATTAGACAATGATCTATGTACTTTCAACGTCTGATGGCAATGGATCTTCAGGAGTATTTAATATTTGGTAGGGTCTCAGTGCTGAAGATAGATGCATAGTGGTGTGCCCAAGCAACGGTGGAGTCAAAGATGGAGAAATTTTATGGACTTCATTATTGAACAGAAATAATTTATTAAGAAATATTGGTGAGTTTGCACAGCAACAATTTGTGTGGCAAAAGGAAAACATTGTTGTTTCTCAGCACCAGACCCACACAACCTCAATCATTTTTTTCAGGTTCCTGTTACAAATTGCCAAGAAATTTGGAGGCCATTCCATACATCAATAAATTTAATGCCACTAGGAAAAACTAAATGAAAAGGTTAAAAGAGTATAGGGAGAAGAAAATGATTCAATTGATTAAGTTTTGCAAATGTAATATAATATAAACTGAACTCATAAATACACAAATAATTGTAATTATAAAATTTTCTACTACTCATGTTTTTATGAATATAATATATATATATATATATATATATAATTATGGTAACTTATGTTATCATTGTTCTTATTAGTTATTGTCTAAAATATTTCTCATTATTCCAATAATTTTATTAATTATTAGATATTTTATTCCTTTTATGCGAACTTTTTTTGTGTGTTAGAAGAATACATATTAATAAAGATTTCGTAAAAGGAAAAAGAAACCATAAAAGGAACTTTCAATAAAAGTCTTATAAAGCTTCATGTGTAAAAATTGTTGAAGTGGGTTTTTTTTCTGATAATTTTCTTTCATTCGCGTAATAAGAAATTGAATATCTGGTAATTTAATTTTTTTTTTCTTCGAGGTGATAACAAATCACGTTGATAATGTTTTTAAGAAACTAAGTCAACTATTAATTACATTGAATCTTAAAGATTGTGTGTTTGAAAATATTAGTGATGTTTTCAATCACTGTAGTTTTGATACTTGCAATGTGTTCGTGTTTCTATAAATATAATATTTTGTACTTCTTATTCATAGTATCATATACATATAAACGATAGCTAATTTTCCAGAAAAATGCTAAAATGAGTGAAGAAAAAGATTGAAAGAATAAAGAGAAGAGAAAGAATATATAAAGTGAAAACTCATTTTTTCTCAAAAGAAAATAACTATAAATGTGCTATGATTATATAATCATTTAAAAATATGTGTGTGTATATATGTATATTAACTTTGGAGTTTTAAATGTAACATAAAAAAGTCTACATTTATAATTATCATTTCTCACAACAACAAAAAATGAAATTTGATAAAAAAATAATATGGATACAAATGTTACAATTCTCATAAGATCATGTTGACTATTCTTATTCATTATTTTTTGCTTCTTAAAAACACACATGGGTGCGTATGCATGTATAGAATCTTAGTGGTGTGATCTTGTACTTGGCAATAAGATAGAGATATAATTATTATTGTTTGAGTGTGTTTGTTGTAATCAAAAGCACTTACACGGATTCTCAGATCATTTTGTTCCTAAAAGCACGGTTTGTTAATCCTATGCCAATAATATAATAAGAACCTCAATTCGTGATAGCATTCACCTTTTTTTCTGCATAAAGAAAAATCATTTCTAAATTATGTTTTATATTCATCGAAGCTAAAACTGTGAAACTTAAACTGAGGGCATGCGCACTGCTGTTTCTATTAATAGGTTAAATTTGATGCACTTTTGTGTTATTTATATGCACCCAATAAAAATTAGATTAAGCACTCATTTTTATACTATTTTCTAAATTATGATATATAATGATTTCATTAATTTCTATAGTTATTATGTTAAAACTTTGGTAATAACATTTTTAATGGATTAACCATGTAAAAAAATGTATTAATTAACAATCCATACTCATTGAATTCATTATTATTAGAATGCACAGTGATATATTGGATACACAGTAATACCACTTTTAGCTTTCAATAAATATTATTTTAATATATTTGAAAATGTTTTAATTTAACTAGAAAAAAATTCACCTCAAACTTTAATTGATTTAAAATCACAATGGATTTTTTTTACTGTAGCTGAGTTTAACTCAATTTAATTTATTAACTGAAATCTAATATATGTTATGTATAATCATTAGAAAATATCAATTTTATGAATGAATCTTTGTATTTTAAGATATTATTTGTAGTTTTCAACAAGAAATTATCTTAACGATAAGAAAAATTATGTCTTTATTCTTATTTATGGAATTTTTTTTTATTCTCATACTAAAAAATGCCAATATTGATATAGATTTCTAATATTTATATTTATAAGTTAATTTTTTATTAGACGAAAAATTATATTAACAAAAATAACAATCACTCTTATTATTTTTGTTATCATAGTTGGGGTTCTCTTTTTTCAGTTCTACTTTATTTAATTAATTTTATTTGTAGGTTTACAGGTTTATTGGTAGGTAGATTTGAAAAAATGAGTTTGAAATAAAAATATGTGGGAAGTGTAATTGTGTAAATTAAAAAAAAAATGATAAAAAATGAAGTAAAAGTTTATGAATAATGTAATAGATGTGGTTGATAAAATAATTTTTTAATATTATGTTGTATTATATAATTATTTGTATTTATTTTATTATAATATAAATATAATATTAATAAGTTTATAATAAGAATTAATTATATACAAATATATAATTATATTTAATATAATAATTATATCTATAAATATAATAATATATTTATTATAATATATGTTTATTATATAATAAATACTTTATTATATTTACTATAACTTTCTTAATAAATTCTCTTATTTATGCAAAGAAAAATATTATTAACTTTTTTTTGGTTGTTTTATAAATTTAATTAATTTTTTATTCTTTAACAATCACACTTTCTTTACTTTTCTATCCTTCCATTCATCTGTGGAAATCCATCGTTAGAAGCACCCATGCCTTAACAATAATTTTAATAAAATTGACATAATTTATATACTATAGTACCCAAATAGAAAATACTCATCCTCAAAAATTTATTAGTTTATAAAATAAGGTTTACTCTTATTTATAAATAGTCTATGAATTAACATAATTAGTTTATAAAGTAGGATCTCAAAAAAAAATCATTAAGAAATTAGAATGTATATATCATATTATTAGCATAAATGTAGGATTTAATATTTAAATTTCAAGGTATAAATTTTAATATTTATATTTATATGTTAATTTTTTATTAGACAAAATTTATATTAACAAAAACAGCAATCACTCTTACGACTTTTAACAATAAGTTTAATAAAAGGTAACTAAAATAAATTTATGTATTTTCATACACTACCATTCAATTTAATAGTTATTCTAAATATATATATTAATTACTTGACAATAACACCATGCGAAAGAAAACACCTAGTCACATACTACCACTCCCTAGTGAAGTAGGTACAGGTGTAGGACTAGGTCTAGGACCCAACGGACCACTATTTGGCACGTGAAGTTGTTTCAAATTAACTGACACGTGCTGTTATCAAATACGTCAATATATACGTTTGACTCCATTATCCTTGGACCACATTTGGCACGTGAATGCCTCTGACACGTGCTGTTTCAAGAAGTTGCATGGCCCCCTTCAAGGCTAGATAACTCCATCAAGTTTAATATCTTCGGACAAATCATATTTCCCTTTCCTTTAACTTATCAAATCTAATCTTCAATACCTAATCAAAAACAAGTTTTGATTCTATCAAATTAGCTCGAATTGATTTTAGTCTATACAAAAAAATCCTTTCATTTTTGTATTTATTCACGAGTCATACTTTTTAATAATTTGTTTCTTCAATAATAAAGTTAAAGTGATCGTTTCATATAATATTTGTCAATATAATATCCCCAAAACCATTTCAAAAACTATAAAATAAATTTATTTATCTACCTAAAATAATTTTAAAAGGATAGTGATTTTGAACACGTAACGAGAATTAGAGAAAAATATCAGGAACTCTAAATAATTGTTGATAAATAAAACCCAGAAATATGATCATGTAACTATTCACTATTCATGGTAGTTTAATTTCTTAAAATATTTTTTTTATATCATAAATAAAAGACTAGCAAATTCGCTATAATGGAGATCACCACAACAAATTTGGTTTGTAGTGATGGACAAAATCTATCACTGGAAATCCATTATGCATGAGTAAATGTGTGTTTGAAATTGAACTACAAAATATTTTTGAATCTATTATGAGAAGTCTTGTAGTCTATAATGGGTACCTATAACATACTTATCATTTTTATTTGTCTAGCTAGTGTCTGGACCAAAAAAATGTGGCAGTGTTGCATTTTGCCACATGTTTAGATAGATTGAATTTCAAAGAAGCAGCAAGTAGTAGTGGTCTATTCTTTCTGGTTTTTGAAAGGGTTAGAGCATTTTTTTAATAGAATTTTTCTATACGAGATTCGAATCAATAAAAATTATTATAATGTAGATTTTATAAACATAAATTCCTTAAATTGAAAAGAGTTTCTTATATATATATATATAAAAAAATCTATTCAATTTAAAAAATTTATAGACTACTATTGGCAAAAAAAAAAAAAACGTGATAAATAATTACTATTAAATATGCTCTTAAAAGTTTCTATGGATTCAAAATTTTCCTAACAATTATATTTTTTTATATGTAATGATAAAAAGTTTACTCTAATTTATTTATCTTCCAAGTCACATAAACTTAACAAAGAAGTTAGTTTGTACTAGATTTGCACTAAACTATATTCAATGACCTATAAATTGTTAACAGTTAATGAAATTTTCTTGATAAGATGATCTTCCCCTTGCATAAAAGGATTCCTTTTCACATAATTTTTATTTTTTAGTGTAGAGTTTAAGATTATGGAGTATTACTTTTGCCCGACATTATCTATATGTCCTTTTCTTTTTCTTTTTTATAGTAGGATATAGAGGAGTGAATTCAACACAATTATTCGATGTTTGATATCAATGAAGTGATGTAATTATTCTAAAATAATCATAAAAGAATTAAATCGTTCCAAAATTTATAGTCTTAAATATGCTAAAATATATAAATTAATTGTAAATTCTTCTTTCACTGTAAGTGAATATTATATAATATGTACATATTACATTAAAATAAAAGAAAATAAATATATAAATATTATGAACATGCTTTCCTCTGATTTCATAATTTATATAATCACATATCAAAACATAATCATAACGATGAACTAATTATTCATTTGAACATGTAACACAATTTTTATATGTATTTAATCACACATCAAACTTACTAAACACTACACATTTTATCTATACAAAATATATAATGGTTAACTATTTTCAAAATATTGAAATTAAGTTTAACATCAAAATCTAACGTCCAATATTGTACTTTATTTGTTTGAGAATCTATCTATTTCGATATTGTAATCTTTTATATCAAGGTCATTCCTTAAACTTCTTATTAAGTATTAGTAAGTTTTTATCTTCAACTTAATATAAAAAATCTTGATTAATTCTCACATGATATATTTATTTATCTAACTTAGTGTATAATTATAATTTTAATATTTCATCTAATTTTTAATTTTATATTTACAAAACACATCAACATCTCATAATACCTCTTCAATTGCTACCTAGACATATGTATATTCATCACAATGATGACACTTTGGTAATTACTTACAATATCATTAAAATATTGTTGGATTGATCAATCACACTTTGTGATTACACTATTTTATTATCAACATCTTACATCATAAATATGAATACTCATCATAAAAAATCAACTTGAATTAATAGAACACAATTAATAATTTCTTTATTTTTATACCAACAAGCTTGAGCACTCACTTAATGAAAGTATACATAAATTAAATAATAACATTCTCACTTGAACAATATAACTTACGGTTGAGTAGCCATATCTCAAATCAAAAAATTGATTTGGTATCTTCTTCACTTAAGTATTCAAGCTCCTAGTGGAGAGAAAGAGTCAACACTTATTCTCAATTGTTGAATTGTCATTTCATCACTTGGATGCCTTAACTTTGACATCACAATCCAAAGTTCTATAATTTCCTTACACACCCTATCTCTTTATTGCTTGAGCACTAAGAAGTCTAAGGGAGAGAGAATTATTTTTACATCTTTCTTGTTTGATCTTCAAGTCATAACTTAAGTAGGGAGCTTTATAACTTGAGGAAAGAAATGAACACATAAATGATATGTTCTACATATGCAATAAATGTTACCACTTAAACAATCAACTTCTTGCTCAAACAACATATGGACAACAGTATAACACATGTATATTTCATCAATTACTTTTTGGAACTAAATTAATCAATTCACCCATTACAACACAATTACAACCTCTTAATACAATCAAATCATAATTTTATCAATCAATCAAAATATTGTCTACAAACTTCCAATTATCTAAAATCAACATTGTTCAACAAATAGAATTTGGTTAACTTAACATACAAATTCAATTTATTCTAAGTACCAAAATTGTTTAAATATAGTTTAATTTCCTTTAATAATTTCTAGTCTTCCAAGTAATAACAACTCCAAATTGAAAATTTTGTTAGAGATCCCACATCGACTAGAGATAAAACATTTATATAGTTATAATTGGGTGCAAACCTCACTTCACAAACCGATTTTGTAAGATTGAGTTAGGCTTAAATTCCACTTTTGAGATGGTATCAGAGCCTGGCCTAGCACGATTCTTGAGGCACCCGCTATCGGACCACTCTTAAACAATATAATCTCACGCACGAGTTGAGCAGTCTCGACGTGAGGGGGTGTGTTGGAGATCCCACATCGACTAGAGATAAGACCTTTCAATAGTTTATAATTGAGTGCAAACCTCACTTTACAAGTCGGTTTTGTAAGGTTGAATTAGGCTTAAATTCCATTTTGAAAAACTTTAAAAAAATACTAAAAAATGTAAGTTACATCGTATAATCAATAAGTAATGATCAAGAACGATCAAGAACTAAACATATCAAAAGAATTTTCAACTAGTTGAACTTAAAAAACCTAATAATATTCAACGATAAAATCAAATAGAAAAATATAAAGATTTAGAGAATTTGAAAAACTTAGTCTAAACAAATTATGATTGTTATATATTTTCATCAACAATTATAATAGATATGATTCATGTAGTTGAAATTACCTACTATATGATAGAACTATGGTAAAAAAAAAGGATAAATAGTAACTTCAAAGAAAAGTTAGAAAAAAGACATAAATAATATAAAGAAAAAGTAGTTTAGAAATTATGAATTTTAAAAATAGTTACCATTCTAGTCTAAACAAATTATGATTGGATATTTTTTCATCAACAATTATAATAGATATGATTCATGTAGTTAAAATTACCTACTATACGAGAGAACTATGTAAAAAAAGGATAAATAATAATTTCAAAAAAAAGTTAGAAAAAAAGACATAAATAATATAAAAAAAGTAGTTTAGAAATTATGACTTTTAAAAATAATTACCATTCTAGTCTATATAGTTAAATCTAACTTAAAATTTTAACCATTTTATGTTTACACACAATTTAATTAATAGATACATTTGTCACTAGATAAGTCATCACTAATTAAAATTACGCCACGGTTTTTTAGACGTTAAAAAAAAAAAAAAAAAAAAAACTACCATTTTATGGAATTCCAAAAAATAATGTTTCAAGATATATGATACCTTCACTTAACTTACACTTGCATGTAAATATTTACAATCTCATCCAATATAATTAATATCTAAGTAAGATAATTGGAAATTGATTGTCATTGTTTGTTATTGGTTACAATTGAACCTTATTTCATTCCAAAAAGGATGATTTGAAAGTCACATTTTATTTTCCGTAAAATAGTTATTTTAAAAATTATGGAATAAATTAAGTAAGAGAAAGTCAAAATTAGTTTGCAAACTGGGCTAAAAGCCTAGAAGCATAAAAAGGGGAGCAGTACAACATTATTGGGAGTACTTCTTCCTGCACCATAGTATCTTCCTGCACCTCAATATTTTTTTCGAATTCCAAGTTTAACCCTGTAGAAAAGACATAAATGCCCATGTATTCAAATAGGACGTCTGACACAAATACTGGTTTAGCTTTCGGATTATGTAATTCAAAAGTCCTAACAAATTTAGTTTACTTACAGATAACAAAATCCGCTAAAGGATATACCTTCTGTAAAATCGGTCATAAAAATTGATATAACTTCCGGATTTCAAATCCGGAATAAAAAAATGTTAACAATGACTTTGAGATTGAAATGTGCACTTCTAATCCGGAAACTTTTAGTGAAATAAAATTTGGATAGTGTAATCCAAAAGTCAATATTCTTAATTTTATATTTTCAGATTATACAATTTGGAAACTTTAACTTTTGACTTCAAATCTTACAAGTTTTTAAGATTCTTTATTTTTTTTCACTTAATATATTTGACTTTCATATTGTATAATCTAAAAACAATTTAGAATGAAAAACATGCTTTCAGATTATACAATACAAAATCTGAAAATAAAATGGTTTTAAGAATACTTCTAAATTGTAGAATCCACAAATTATTTTAAATTTTGCATTAACTTTCCGATTGTGTAATCCAAAAACATGATTACATTTATAACTGTTTTTGAATTGCACAATAATCCAAAAGCATGATTACATTTATAATTGCTTTTGAATTGCACAAACTAAAAGTCATCGCAAAATTTGTGGAGAATGAAAGGTAAATTTAAGTTAAAAAATTTATTTTAAGGGCAAAAAGATATTTTCACCTTTAGTATAAAGATGCAGAAAGATACTATGGAGGGCAGGAAAGCAAAAATAATCGGGCTAGCCCATTATTGTTAACTGAAAATTTGATTATTAAAAACGCATGTGGGCTGCAAAGCAATATTAGTTTCAGGCTTGCGTAATGAAAAGAAGAAAATTATTTCCTGCACCACATGTATTTTAACCTGCACCATATGATTGAATGAAATGACTAAAATATCTTTTTGTGTTTATAATTCAATGACTTATGGATTTAGAATTTCAGAGAATCTATTTCTGAAAAATATTTATCACAATGTAAATTTCATATTGCGAAATATATTATCTGAAATACGTTTATCGGAAAATATTTTTCAAAAAGAAATTATATTCCAAAAAATAAACACCCTTTTCATTTATTTGAAATAAAATGTTAAAACTTTTTATATTTTCGAAATTGATATCATGCAGGTTGGAATTGATACAGTGTAGGAAGTACCTGACAAGAAATATCAAATGCTCAAATATACATAAAAGATAAAACTGAAAACAAAAAACTAAAATTGAGGGTAAAAACTTAAGGGGGTTGAAGGTGTTCAACTTTTTCGAAAACCCTAAACCCCCTTCTTCACTTAAAAGTACTTCTTTTTTAGTTTTATCTATGCTCGATTTTACTTTTAATCCTATTATTTTATGTAATTTAGATCCAGTTTGTAATCGTATAATTCTAGTTTCTGAAAATTTTTAGACGTTTGAATCCATCCATTTATCAGTGTCAAATTTTCCTTTGTGTCAAAAAAACGGTGGTTCAAATATTGAACATCTCATCTGTGTAAGACTAGAAAGGCACCATTGTAATATTTTAATTTTGTCTCAATTTGCCATTTGTTATACTTATTTCATTTTTTGTACTCAGTCATAAAATACTATTAAATAATTTTATAAACAGTATTCATAAATAAAAACGAAGTAATAAGTGTGAGAGAAACGTTAATAATTGAATAATCGTTTAAAATTTAATTTTATAAATTTATATTTTTTTTCTTTAGACCTATAAAATTAAAGTTATATAAAAAATTAATTTTTCTAAACTAATAGTACAACTTATTTGAATTTACTTTTCAGAAAAAATAAATTTATTCGTACTATTTTAGTATGTAATTTTATTTAAATTATGTTTTAAGATCAAAATTTTATTTGAGTTTATATTTTGAAAAATTATTTTTAAATAATCTTATTTAATATTTAGAAAACAAAATCTACAAATATTCATAGATAATTATGAGTATAAAAAAAAGTTAGGATAACAGGAAAGTAATCAGATATATTCTTTTTTATATAAAAAATATATATATATATATATATATATATATATATATATATATATATATATATATAAATTTAAAAGAATAAACATGGATATGAGAGAAGTCAAAGTATAAACAATTTCATATTCTTGATGTAGAATTTTAATTATTGAATTTTATGTAATCAAATTATTTTAATAAACTCTTCAAATTTCAATCTTTTTAAAATTTAAATCCAAATAACATATTTTTTTCATAAAATATTTCAATTGGTTTTAAAAATAGATTACCTTCTAAACATTTCTTGTCCAAATAAAAGATAATGACTTTTTGTCAAACTTTCAAAATTTTTAAAATTATGTTCTTAATTTGTTTTTCTCACACATTTTATCCTAATTTTACTGTCTAAGCTAAAGTATATATTTCAACAGTTTAACAAATGGTAAATTTATTAAAAATAGATTTGAATTTCTTCAGCTGTTCCTTTTTTTCTTATTGTAATTTCCTAAATAATATATAATTAAGATGTGCATGCATTTGTCTATAATAAGTATAAAATGTTATATATATATATATATATATATATATATATATATATATATATA
>Ga0209489_108791_pt1 | contig 13326 bp, 8 predicted proteins | sample SiratrowhiteBW_FD_187527 | JGI IMG/M metagenome (GOLD analysis project Ga0209489, IMG submission 187527) | Root nodule microbial communities of legume samples collected from California, USA - Siratro white BW (SPAdes) (version 2) | ecosystem: Host-associated > Plants > Roots > Nodule | place: USA... | reverse complement strand
ACTAAGGTAAAAGACTACATAAATTCTCTTATATAAATTTACAAACATCCCAAAAAAATATATAAACTAATGAATGAAACATGTACATATAGACTCATAACACACAAAATTACTCTATATATATATCATATAACCAAACATAACTTGATTTTCACATATTAAGTGATTGTTTAGGTTTTTCATAGGATTAAGCATAACTTGGATATTCATATTAGGTTATTACTTAGACTTCTCACAACATAAGTATTACCTTAACACATTAAGATAAATCACAAGAACTTAAAGTTTTATAAATTATAGACTCCTCAAGAAACACATAAATTATCGTAGCACAACATCTCATTTATATAGATAATTCACCATCACATATTAAGATATACTTTTTTAAACATTTACACATATAAGTTTTACTCATGAAAATCACTATTCTATTTTCTAATTTTTATGTTGTATCTATTACTTCATTATTTCCTTTATAATATTTGTTGAGTGTAAAAGTAACATCTAAAGTTATATCAACTCTTACAAATTTTTTAGAAGAAATACATTAGGGAGATTTAACATCAATGAGTCATGGCCAATTCATATAAGAGATCATGACACCACTTTTAACGTAAAATATTGAGGCTAAGTGTTAGTGAGTCTTTTTTATTTATGTTATTAAACTTTATCATTTTTATTTGATGTGAAATTTTCAATTCTAACTATAACTAGATTGCCTTTGACTGAGTTGGTCAGCAAAATAAATCATTGTATTTACCAACATTGTCAACAAACTTTCCCTAACCCTAACTATTTTTTTGTTTTACTATGACAGAACATGTTTGCGTTCATCCAAACCTATCACCAAGATAAATCATTAGATCATTAGATCTGATATTACTGTATCTGCTAAACATCTCAACAAACTTCTCATAACTCAAATTGTTGTTGGGTTTTACCATTGAGACATGTTTGCCTCTGTTACCAAGAAAAATTATCGATTTTGAAACCATTATATCTGTCAATCGTCTCAACATATTTCTCCTTACCCTGACTGTTGTTTGATTTTACCATAATGGGACATGATTGCCTTCACCTGAGCCCATCATCAAGACAAGCCGTCGACTTTAATACTACTAGTGGGTTGTGGTTTTCTCGTAACGCCTTTTATGATTGACGTTTGTTTAATTTTGTGTGGAACTGCATCTTTGTTTTGCAAAACTAGAGTCAACCTTGCAACTACCCACTACCTATTCCACCCTGTTAGAAGTTTCTTTTGGTGGCTCACCATTATGCTCCAAGTCTGCTGATCCTATTTCTGGATAAGTTAGTTTCTCTGTTTTTTTTTACTTGTTTCTTATTTCATGGTGTTTATTTTCTTTGGCTTATGTGCAATCGATTTTAGTTTTATTCTCCATGGGATTTGTCATAACCTAAGGATGTCTGAGCAGAAAAATGTATGGAATGGACCAAACAAATCTTTTGCACAAGCTTGAAGTAACACATGTAATGTGACATTGAGCCAACTCTTAATTCTTTATGTCAAAGGAAACAAGGCTATTGTTTAAATTGTTGAAGAAGATTATGTTCCTAGTAAGGAGAAACACAAGTTTTATTTACAAGATAGAATTGTTCTTAATAAAGGAGATAAGTCGCAGACGTATTTGAAGTTTTGTTCCAAAATTTCAAAGTATTGGGCTTTCTTGGGATCTTGGAAGGCCATCCCTTTAAGGAAGGAATTTTATGAGTTTGAAATTCAAACCTTGGAAAATCACTAGGGACCAATGTTGGGTCTCATTGAAAGGCTTACTCATGGAGTATTGGCAAGCTTACCCTTTTTGTTCTCCATATCGCGCTAAGGGTTTTTTTGTTTTCTCAAATTCTAGTGGATGTTGATCTCCAACGTTAGAACAAATCACAGTTTCGAAAGAATTTGCTTTGTCATCAATGTCGAATGATAGAACATGTTTCAAAAATCTCTTTTCAAAAATAGGTATATATACTTAAAAAGAATAGAATTTGTCTCAAGAATAATGATGTCTAGTCGATCATGGTAGCAGTTGTCCTCGAGCTAACCTTGATAACATTCTTGATGACATTATTAATAGTCTTGCTAGGGAGAAGCAAGTTCCATAAGGTTTTCAAGTTGATAATATGATGAAATATTGTGGTAATGGCATTGCTGAGAACATATAAATTGATCTAGTTGGTATGCCAACACTTGAGCCTATTACATATTTGGGTGTTTCAAATCATGTTGTTAGCCTAGCTGAAGTTGAATCGGAGAATCAAGTCCTACAACTCATCTTAGAAGTTTTTATGGTAGATGCACAATAAACCAAATCAAATAAGCAAAACTCCCCTTTGGTGCAATCACAAGCTGCTATATTGAATTCCAATACAGTTTTGCCTTTAACCAACAAATTTATCAGTTTGAAGGATATTATTGATAAAGGTTTGATAAATGGGAATGTGGCTAAGTCTCCAGGAGTTACTGAAATTGCTGCGTCTAGATTGATGGAAATATAGTTTCAAAGTTTTGGCCTGACAAGGTGAAGGTATGTAAATCCATGAGTGAAGAGGATGAAAATGATTTGGCTCCTCCTCAAACTACCAGGAAGCCTAAGAATAGTACTAATCTTAGAAAAACAATAATGAAACTTGGTTAGAAGAAATAAAAAATGTTCTTTAGTAAGCTTTTCTGAACTATGGAGTTTACTCTATTTTGTTTCTTTAGATTTATTAGTTGTATTATTAATAACTATTTTTTTTGACTCCTTTTAGGAATTTTCTTTGAATATAACAACTTTGTGTATCTGTTCACTTTTCTTTGCAGGACTTCTATTTAGTTGTTGAATAGGTTATTTTCATTTTAAAAATAAAATGTTTGTTTTTGAGTTATGGTATGTTATTGTTTATTTAATTAATGATTATGGGTGGTGGTTTGTAGAAGAATATATCAGTATTATCAAAGGTTTCTTTAGATAAAGATTTTCTATTTTTTATAAATTTTAAAGGCAAAAACATCATACAGGTGTAATTTTTTTCAATTTTTACATATGCAAAATTTTTCTTTTTTACGAAAATGGATAAGTCGTGTCACGGAGACACGACTTCTTCACTTGAAGTCATACCATGTTGGCATGATTTAAATGTAAAAAAAATAAATTGAAGTCGTGTTATTTTGACACGACTTTAGTGTAAAAAATAAACTGAAATCGTGCTAATATGACACGACTTCAGTGTAATTTTTCTTTTCTACCAAAGTCGTGCCACGATACCACGACTTCTTCATTTGAAGTCATGTTTCCGTGACACGACTTATCCATTTTTATAAAAAAAAAAAAATTTATCGTTAAAATGGAAAAAAATTGCACAGAAAAAAATTGCACCTGTACGGTGTTTTGCAAATTTTAAATGACTCTTTTGAAACATTATAGGTCTTGCTAATGTCAAATCATAACTTATACTCACAAAAGTTTATGAATGATCATAAACCAAATATTGTTATGCTAATAGAGCCTATGGTTAGTTTCGATAAAATTCCTCCCTTTTTATCATTTTTTGGGTTATAATATTTGTGTTTGAATACGTTGTTACTTTGTGAAATTGAATCTCGATATTACTATACATAAAGTTCATGTTAATTCGTTTGCATCTTATTTTAATCCTGCATTGTGTTTGTTAGTGTTTATAGTTTCTTATATTGCTAGAAGAGATTTATCGATGGAGTTATCTCTGTGTATTTATTCTCATACTAACCCTTGTTGTGTTTGAAGATATTTTAATGCAATTTTAGATGTTTCTAAAGTCAGGAAATGTGTTCTCCTTATGTCTTTTTATTGTATAGATTTTAAAGCTTAGATTAATCACAACCAACTTATTAAATCTCTTTGTTCTAGTTCTTATACTTGGACTAATTGTAGGACTATATATCATCAAATTGATAACAACGTGACCTAACTTCTTATAACATGGATGGACTTTCTGTCTGGAATTCCGAGAATTATAAATCAGATGCAATTATGATTGTCATTTCTTGATGTTTTATTTTGACAATAATGTCTATAGAAAATAGAATTAGTAAAATCATTAATGACTTTTAATGAAATCATTTAACATGTCCAGTACGAGTGTGACATAATTGAGTAACAAGATGTTGACATATGTCCTTACTGCACCCTAGTGAATAAATTTGGTGAGACAGTCTCATAATTCTTAGCCTCAATTAAAGAGCATGTGTGGAGAGAACTAACAAATGTGAATCCATTTTGTTTTGTAAATCTCTTATGCCTACGATTACACATAGAAAGATCCTTTGAAGCACCACATTTTGGATAGAACCACCAGGACTAACCATTTTTACTGTGTATTTTGTCAAACACTTTGACTCTTAAAAGAGAAAGTTTCTTTTATTGAGATACATATTAATCAAATGGTTTTGAATAAATAGTTAAAAGGAATACATCATGTGACTAATTAACTTGATTACTCATCACCAAAACAAGTTTGAGTCATAAAAATTAAACGAGTCATATCATAACACTTAATCTACTGTTTTCGTACGTAAACATAGTTATACTTTGAGTATCTGATTATAACTTTCGGACTAATAATAAAATATCACAAATTTAATTTCTATCGGAATAGTTATTATAGAAGAAATTATTATAACTGGACCACATGAACCGTATCAAAAAACGCTAAATATGAAATAACAAAAGAAGGAAACTACGTTACAATGACCAGAGAGTCGAATAAAATTGCCCCAACCCAGGACAACATGATAAAGCTAGAACACCGAAAACGAACGGTCCACAAAAACGATTAAAGTCGATGATTGACTCTTACGTTTTAGAGCTATTCACACTTTTTTTCTTTCTATCATCTTCCCTCGTACAGTGTGCTTTCTGATAATCGAAAACGTGTCTACTCGCAACGTAAAAGACGATTCTCCACTATCATGATTGGTCATTCGTACTCCATTCCAGGTTTTGGACAACTTTATCCCCGTAATGTGTTTGGAAAAAACAAATATTTTGACGTACACAGTAACCGAAATTGCCACTTCAAGGAGGTAATAATACAAAGGTTGGTCTACGTGTATGAGTACTCCGCCAGAAAAACCCTTTTCTTGCTCTACCAATTAATTAAGACTATAATTAGCAGAAGAGGTGGCAAAAACGAAGACCCATATCGACAAAGAGACACAAACATAACGTAACATGCTGCGTTTGTCCTAAGCCGCCACTCATACCTATGACATCACTCCTGATTTCATGTTTCTTACCTCGCACCAAGTATTCTACGCACGTGCCACCATTCTTCATCACTTACTATTTTAAATGCCCTGGAATAACAATAATTCATAAAAAGAATATAAACAAGGGTAATTGTTACACATCTTACTAAAAATACTTTTGTCTTTTTCATGATTAAATATATTAATACCAAGTATATTGTTATATATTTTAAAATTGGAACAATCAGGAACTAAAAGAGTAAGCATATATAACATTGATTATCGTTTCCAAAATGTAATACAACATTAATTACTTTTCATCATATATATTTATTATTTTTTAATTTTCAATTAACTCATTTAATTTTTTTTCTATTTATATTCTTATTCACCACTTAATATTTTGTTAGTTTATTTATTGAAATTAAAAAAAAAACATGCATCTTTGTATGTCCATATCTTGATTATATTATCTTATTTTATTGAGTTTAAGTTTTCATCGTATTAATATTAATTTGTTTACATTATTAACAAACGTGAATGAGTGAGTTATTTATTGCCAGTAATCCATGAAATGAATGCACATAAGTGGGAGAGTAATTTGATTATAAGTAGTAGGTGAAATATTGAATTTTTACGAGTAATAAGAAATATGATTTGATTGGAGACAATTTTTTAGATAATAATTTTTTTTCTACGAGAAAAGAAAATATCATATCTTAGACGTAATTTAAAAAAAATTAACGATAATTACCTTTATTAATTATTATAGATACAATAAAGGAAGTCGTAAAATAAATAAAAATTATATTCGTAAAAAAAAATGGAGGGCTAAAACAGATCACGTTTCTTTTTTTTTTTTTTAATAGATTGTGTATTTAGCAACGCACGCGTGACTACGTCGTAGGTCGGCATCAGAATGAACAGAGTTATTAATTGAACAACGTTTCTTCAATCTCATTGTAAAGTTTTTCTCTTTCTGCTTTTCTTTCATTCTTTCTTTCTTTCACCAGAACGAACAGAGTTCTGGGTTGTGGCACAAGCGAGAAAAATCCAAAGGGTCAAGAATGGAGGGGGATCTAAGGCAGAAGCTGTTGAGCAAAGAGAGAAGAAAAGAGGAAGAGGAAGAAGAGTTATCGCTGGGCAAGAGGGTGTGGAAAGAGAGCAAGTTGATGTGGATAGTGGCAGCACCAGCCATATGCACCAGGTTCTCCACCTTTGGTCTCAATGTTATAAGCCAATCCTTTGTTGGCCATATTGGCTCAAGGGAATTAGCTGCTTTTGCTCTCGTTTACACCGTTCTCATTAGGTTCGCCAATGGTGTTCTCGTACGTTTTCCTTTCTTCATCAAACCCTTCCAGTTTTTTATCTTATGTTAATCATGGGTATTGGAAAAAGTTGAAAAAGTTAGGTGCTTTCGTTGTATTATCATCCGAGTATGTGTTTCTTTGTTTTGTTCTTAGGTGTATAAAGTATTCATATATATAGTGTTTCATAGTTTTTCATGCAGGAGTGGGGAGAGGAAGATACATGTTGGTGGTGAAAGGTGTTATTCTGATGAAACAAAGGGTGTTCCGTACTACTGTATTGTAACTCAGAAACAGAGATCAGTTCCTCTGTTTCGTTGTTTAAAAGTTCAAAACTTTCGTTGTTTTTTGGTTATTAATTAGAACAAACTCTTTGGGTTATAGATTGGGTTCTTGTGATTGGTTGAACAAGGGTAACACGAGAAACATGGATTGTGGGGTCTGCAGTTTGTGAAACATACTGTATTTAAAAGTTTTGTTACTTTCTGGGTGTGTGTATTTTTTTGTTTATTTAATTTTTATTTAACCTATCATGGTGTGCAGATATGAACCTTTTTTGTAATTACAACACTGTATTGGGGTTGTGTTACAATTGCAATTACAATACAATGACTCGAATTTCTTGTTTGTGTAATGGCATTGCAGTTAGGGATGGCGAGTGCATTGTCAACACTTTGTGGGCAAGCATTTGGTGCAAGAGAATATAGCATGATGGGAGTGTGTCTTCAGAGATCATGGATAGTTTTGTTCTTAACTGCACTGTGTCTTCTTCCGCTGTTCTTCTTCACAAGCCCAATTTTAACGCTCTTAGGCCAAGATGAGAGCATAGCACAAGTGGCAGGAACCATTTCTATTTGGTCAATTCCTATCATGTTTGCCTTCATTGTCTCATTCACTTGTCAGACATTCCTGCAATCTCAGAGCAAGAATGTCATCATTGCATTCTTGGCAGCATTTTCGATAGTGATTCATGTGTTTCTCTCCTGGCTTTTGACCATGAATTTCAAGTTTGGGCTTCCTGGTGCAATGATTTCAACAATTTTGGCATACTGGATTCCCAACGTTGGTCAACTCATATTTGTGACATGTGGTTGGTGCTCTGATACATGGAAAGGTTTCTCCTTTATGGCTTTCAAAGACCTCTGGCCTGTTGTCAAGATGTCCCTTTCAGCCGGTGCCATGCTGTGGTGAGCTTTCTTCTCAAGTGGGCTCGGTTCTTTGCAATGTCAATACTATCTTCATCTAATGGTTTCAATTTACTTTCTGAATGCCAGACTTCCTTCCCATTGCCCTTTTGAGTATCAATCTTTGATTTGTTATTAATTTCTTTCTATGCTCAAAGTTTGCCTCATCATTCAAAAGACACCTCTTTATTCTCTTCTCCCATTGATGTCAAATTTCACACTGAGAGAGTAACAAAAGGGTGTGAAAGAAAGATGTTAACGAAACACTTTTCTTAGAGAATCTAAGCTGTTACTATGTTATTTATCGTGGACTTACATTATGCTGTTGTATGTTTTACAGTCTTGAGCTCTGGTACAACACCATACTGGTTCTTTTGACCGGTAACATGAAAAATGCAGAGGTTGCAATTGATGCTCTATCCATATGGTAATGCACTAGAACATTTTTTTTTGTATTAAAATTCAAATATTGTGTTTCTACTTTACATTGTTGGGGGGTATTAGCTTCATGGAAGAACTTTTCTGCTTACTGCTACTGATGAAATTTCATTGTTTACAGTCTCAACATCAATGGATGGGAAATGATGATAGCACTCGGTTTCATGGCTGCAGCAAGGTAATGGTGCTGTTCTCCTTTCTATAGTTGATGTTGCAGTCAGTAGTCATAACCCTGAAAACTTGGTTTGTAACTTTGTTTTTGCAGTGTTCGAGTAGCAAATGAACTTGGAAAAGGAAGTGCCAAAGCTGCAAAGTTCTCAATAGTTGTGTCTGTGCTCACATCATTGGCCATCGGATTCTTTCTGTTCTTATTCTTCTTATTTTTCAGAGAAAGGCTTGCTTACATATTTACCTCAGATAAAGACGTGGCCTTTGCTGTTGGGGATTTGTCACCTTTGTTATCAATCTCTATTTTACTAAACAGTGTTCAACCTGTACTCTCAGGTATTCTTTTACACCATTTCCTCTCTCTTACTTGAATTGATTTAAGATTTGAATCCTTGTTGCTTTAAATTTACTAAAGCTAATTAATTTGTCAGTGTCAATGTATGTATATATATACTTCTGAAGTGAGATATGTGATTTGAACAGGAGTGGCTATAGGAGCAGGGTGGCAAAGCATTGTAGCATATGTGAATCTGGGGTGTTATTACATCATAGGTATTCCTGTAGGTATTGTACTTGGTAACGTTCTTGATATGCAAGTCAAGGTACATGCTCTTTCACCTATTTTTGTTGCTTTCAAATTATTAATAATGTTTATGCTGCTTGATGAATTGAAAAACTTTTTCACTTTTGCAGGGAATTTGGATTGGAATGTTGTTTGGAACATTCATTCAAACAATAGTGCTAACTGTAATCACATACAAAACTAACTGGGAGGAGCAGGTATGCATCTCTAAATTACTTGCAGAAAAAGGAACATAAAGATGTTATCAAAATAAGCACTTTTCAACCTGTTTAATAAGTTTTATGGTTAAAGCTAGAGCATAAGCTCTCTTGTGAAGAGATCTTATTGAATAAATGCTTGATTTTTGTTTACCCAAATGCTCTGATTGAACATGATCATAACATTCTTTGCAGGTTACCATTGCTCAGAAGCGTATTAGCAGATGGGCGAAGGTGGATAGTGCTGATCAAGAAAACGAAACAGAGAGAAAATACGTTAGCTAACTGTTTGAAGTGTCATCATTGGTGTACCATGTTGTTATACAACAAAGATGTTGATAGCAATTGTATTGTTGTTAATGTTTTTAATTTTTTATAGCTGTTGTTAGGTAGATGTTTGGAAAATAGATAGTTGTGTACAAACCATTTTCCTTCATCAATAAGTCTTACATAGTTTTGCTATTTCTTTTACTAGGTCCCATAGTTTTGCTCCTACTTCACCTACTCACCGGTACTAATTATTAATTTTAAATAAATTAAAAAGACAACACAATAAGTTTTCAAAGATCTGATTTTGCAAATTGGAAAGCAAGAACTAAGAAATGTTTTCCAAAAATTCTTTTGATTTCTAGGCGCCAATTTGATAAATAAATAATTTCACCCTTGGTAATTTTGCAATAGAAGCTTCTATGATTAAATGTGATTAGTAGTCTTTTCCTTTTTTGCGTTTCGGTATATTTGGTTTGAAAAATCCCAGTCTAATATTTACATTTTTAATAAGTACATTTTAATTTTTTTAACTAAAATATTAAATAGACAATTGAATTGACTGATGTGTCCATTAGTATAGTTTTAAAATATAAATATAATATTGTCTAAATGTTTATTTTAATATTTTAGGTTTTAAAATGGAAACCATTGCCCTTATTCCATTACTACTGGAAAGTTAGCATTAACGTAATAAATTTCATTCAATTTTACACCCAATTACTATAATTTAGTTGTCTCATTGGTTGAGTTAAAATTTTTAACACATATTTTTTATTTATTTATTTAATAATAAAATAAAAATAATTATTATCTATTTTTCTTCTCTCATTATTTATTTTATCAAATAAAAAGTAGTTTTTCATAATATATCTCTTCAAAATTATAGATAAAGAAGACAAAATTCATTGGTTAGTAATTATATTTATCCTTAAGGAGATGTTGACATAAATGAATCATAAGTAATCAATAAAAAAATTATAATATTATTATCAATCCAAAACCTTATAATAGAGGGTTTGACAGTCTTTTTCTTTATATATTACTGAAGTTTCACATTTTTACTTAATATGAAACTCAAAATATAAATTCCTTAAGCAGAAACATTTCTAATCTTGAGTACTTCACATGTGACCTTTACTTCGTAGGATTTATCACTGACATACTCTTTTGGTTGGGTTCTTTAAGGAGAGATAAACGAGGAAAATTCGACCAAGAAGTCAATAACAACCTATATAAGAGATTATAATCTCACCTCCAACCTAAAATTTCAACGTAATGAGTTTGTAGGTCTTGAAAGTCTTGAAATCCCTCATTTGATGTAAATAATATATAAAGTATTCTTAATCATCACCCCGATGTTGAGAATCTCTAAGCTTTGTTATAAAAATAACATGAACTATTAACAAATTTATTAATAAGATAATACAAAAATGAAATTATGCAGGATGTCCAAATACAAATATATTCTGTCATATGAATTTCTTCTCTATCACTTCAATCTCATCCCATGATAGAATGGTAATAGAAACATGGCGTCGAGATATGAATCTCAAATAGCCCGACAAATTTCTAGATTGAAGATCTTCATTAACTGAGGCAATGTACATTCACCGTATCTGAGGTATTGTCCGCTTTGGAGCTCGGAGTTCTGTCATGGCTTTGTCCTTAAAAGACGTCTCCGGGTTTAGGGGAGGAAGGTGTATTTAAAATGACCTTAGCCTAGACTCCTAAACGATGTGAGACTATATTGGGTGTACTAGAACAAGCCCCCTAGTCGAGGGCTAATGGAATGAAATTTCCACTGACGACGCCAATGTTCTGACCTCAAGTCTGAGGGTTAGGGGAGGAAGGTGTATTTAAACTGACATTGGTCTTGACTCCTAAGCGATGTGGAACTATATTGGGTGTACCAAGCCCTCCAGTCGAGAGCTAAGGGAACGAGCTTCTCATAGACGACACCAATGTTCTGATCTCAAGTCCGTTGAGATAACATCACTAGAGTCAATAGTGTCCGATTTGAAGCTCGAAGCTTCGTCACGGTTTTGTCCTTAAAAGGCATCTTGGAGGGTTAAGAAAGGAAGGTATATTTAAACTGACATTGATTTCGACTCTTAAGCGATATATTGGGTGTACCGGAACACTACCTATTTAGAAAAACATTTTTTATAATTCGCTAGCATGTACAAACTAATGTATTATCTTAAATTTAATAAAAATTGAACAACATTTTGTCTTGGTCTCTAAAGTACACAAGACGAGAGTGATCACAAAGAACATACCACAATTAAGTATGTACCCGAAGAATAACACTAAATCATCTTAACAAAATTATACCAAATTTAAAGTTAAACTTATAATGTGTACATATTAATAAACTACAACAAGATCAAACAAACATACTATAATACATCTTAATCCTATGATAAATCTAAACTAATTTTTTTTCTATAATTTTCCTATACAATACGTTAAATAATTTTTTTATAATTTAATCACTTAAATTGTAAATAATTTAATGACTAAATTTAGTTACTCTTAAGGGATAAAATAATTAATTGGTCCTTGTAATTTTGGCTATTCCTAAAGTTTACATTACAATTATAATATTTACTGCTACAAACAAAATTAATTTTAATATTTTGAATTTAATTAGGTAACACATTTAAAATTTTAAAAACTAAAATTTCAAATCAACCAAAAATTATATCAATAATATCCTAATGAAGACATTCATGTTTTGTTGTGATTAAAATCTCCAAAAATAACCTTAATTTCAATTTCAATAATAAAATGGACCAACAAAATGCAGAGACACCACAATCAAGATCAAAAACTAGCACAAAATTGTTGTTGTTGTTGTTAGAGAAGGAAGAAAGCAAAACAACTTTGTTTGTGAGTTGTAATAGTAACAAAAAAAAGGTACTTTGCAAGTTTAATTAGAACTTTAAGTCAGAGGCTTATATTATATGTTGAACCTAGGACATCTGAAGTAAAAAAAAAAATTAAATAGGTACAAAATGGTGAATGCAATATTTTTACATGAGTTTTGGGAATTAAAGTTGTTTCATCTATTATAAATGATTATAGCAACCAAAGTGTGAGTATAACTCTTTCATTAAATAGAAATGAGAAAGTTAAAAAGATCCACAAAACTATTGTCTTAAATTTTATGTTGGAGGTGATTTCAATTCCTTATATATGGATTTGGTTCACATTTCATTGTTGTTGAATCTTCCTAGTGAATCCCCCCTCGAAATACCACCCATCAGTGGTATCAGAGTCAATGGTAGTCCCAAAATTGCAAATGTGTCTCGTAATGAAGAATGACGGTACAAATAAGGATCATTAGCAAGATACTTGTGGTTAAAAATACTTTTGATAGAGAGAGTGTACTAATATAGAAGAGACTCACACTTGAGAATTAGATTGTTAGGAATCCAAGTGAGATCACATCAAGTAAAATTGAGAAAGTTAAATAATATATTAGAAATAAGAACCATAAATTTGTTACTTTAATATTTTGAGTTAAAAATAATGTTAATCCCTTATATGGATATAATTCATATCTCATTATTGTTGAACCTCTCAAGTTAACCTCCTCTCTAAAAATCCATTCAACGAAAACATGTTTTTTTTTAAAAAAAAAATCTTCTTATTACAAAAAGTATATTAGATTTATAATATTTTTAAAGAAACTATTTAAAAATATTCTTTACGAAATATAAATTCAAATAAAATCAAAATATAAATTTTCTATATTAATCAGAATATAAAACAACTAGTAACTTATATATATATATATATATATATATATATATATATATATATATATAACTTTTAAATTATGAACAAAATATATTAAAAGAGAAATATTTTTCATTCTAATAGACAAAGTGTATTGCAACGAAAAAAATTTATAAAAATAAAGATAAAATTTTCCCATTCCAAAAAGAAC
>Ga0209489_108790_pt1 | contig 13327 bp, 10 predicted proteins | sample SiratrowhiteBW_FD_187527 | JGI IMG/M metagenome (GOLD analysis project Ga0209489, IMG submission 187527) | Root nodule microbial communities of legume samples collected from California, USA - Siratro white BW (SPAdes) (version 2) | ecosystem: Host-associated > Plants > Roots > Nodule | place... | reverse complement strand
ATATATATATATATATATATATATATATATATATATATATATATATATATATAAACGAGATATAAATCGAATATAAGATGTGTTAATATTTCAATTTAAATAAATGTAAATAACTAAATTATAATATATATAAATAAACGTGAAATTGGCTGCAAAGGAAAAAAAATTATAGAAAAACAAAGAAAGCTTGATAATTAAGAATAAAAAAACTAATTAAAATTGGGAAACGTATAAAAAAATTGGTAAGAAAGTTATAGTGAATATAATAAAATATTTATTATATAATAAACATATAAATTATATAGTAAATATTATATTTACAAATATAATTATTATACTAAATATATATTATATTTTTCATATAATGAATTTTTATTCTAAATTTATTTATATTTATATTTATAATATAAAAAATAAATATAATTAATGATATAATATAATAATAATAGAAGGTGTTGGATCCAAATGAGGCTTGAATGAAGCCTACAAAACTTAATTCCGACCTACAAGATTTATTCTGATTCACTCAATCTTTAGCTACATTCAATCTCCTTAATCAACTGGTTAAGAACTTTCATTAATCTACTAATTAGAACAAGTATTATTAGTTATCCATGTTATAATAAGTACACAAACTTCTCCAGATTACGAGTATACAAACCTCTCCAAGTTATACCAGTCTCAATCTTACGTTTAGATCAAAACCACTCAAGATGGAAAGAAATAATGAAAGCTCACAGAGGTTACTTCACAATGGTGAAGAATTAGATAATGGTTTCGCACAATCCAAAATTCTATATGCTCTCAATAACATAGATTTATAATAGAGATTCAGATATTTAGTAAATTTTATATTTCTTCAACATATTGTACTGTTTATTTCTCTTTTTTTGCTTCTTATGTGTTATTCAACTTTAAATTGTTTCTCTATTTGTAGGAACTAACAGAGAGGTGCTTGAAAAATAAATCTTAACTATCTAATACTGAAACTAGTGATTGCAAACTTCTATTCTTGATTCTTTATTAAACTAACTTTATATTTTTATATAAAACAATATAAAAAGCACAAGATATTTTTAATTTTAAACACAATTAATCACGTTTAAATATTGCATAATAATTTAAATAATTTTCATTATAAACAAATTTGAACGTTAAAAGTACAACAAACTATAAAATCTGATTTTGATGATATTTATGTTAAATACACTTTAATTTGTTAAGTAGATTTAAAAACAAATCAAATCAAAATTGTATGCAACAAAATCATTTTGAATTGTTATGTATTAGTTATCCAAATAAGATTGAAAATAAAATTCAAAAAAAAATTAAAATATTTACTATTTTATATTTATACCTTCCTCTTTTTTTTTAAACAAAATTAATATAATAAAATAAATAAACACTTATTATGTACTTATTCATCATACTTACATATATGTGAATATTATATTACTCTAACACACATAGATAATTAAATATTATATTACACATAATTATATTAGTTTTTACTTTTAATATATATTTGGAGAGTTCTTTCAATTTATTGCAATTGAATTAATGCTTCAATTTTCTCTCTTAGTTTTTCAAATCAAATTAATACGTTCTTGAAGTTTATTATATTATATTACTATAATTCTACGAAGTTTAAAATAATATAAAAATTTAAGGGTATTGCAAAATAAATGAGTAAAATGATAAAATTATAAAAATTATGAGTTAATATTATTTAATAGAACTATTTGATAAAAATAATCTAATTTAACGTATATTATAAAAATAATGAAAGAATAAAAAAACATTTAGTGTAAGGTATCAAATTAACAATAATTTTGATATATTCTTACTTTAATATTTAAATTGATAATACTTCAACGTCACTATTCATCTTATATATTGATTTCACACTTACATGTATTATTATTTTATTATTTATATAATAATCTTTTATATTCATTTCATACTTATATGTATTATTATTTTATTATTTATATAATATTGTATTAATCTAAATTCATTATAACAAAAATTCAATTTACCCACAGATTATCCATAGATCTGTATCCGTAGGTAAATTCAGCATTATTCACATATTATTATTTATGGATCTATATCTGTAGGTATTACTAATGAATTTAAGTCCGTAGATATTACCCATGGACATAGGTTCGTAGATATTACCCACGAACACAGATCCGTAAGTATTACTCACAGATATTGGTATGTAAGTATTATTTACGAACTATTTACGTAGATAATACCTAGGGACCTATGTCCATGGATAATACTTAAAAACTTATATTTATATTTATGGATAAAACTACTATTATTTCTTATTAATTAATTATGTTCATATTGATTTATTAATAATAACATTAGTAAAAATGAATATTATTAGCAATATTTATTTTTATTGATATTATTAATATTATAACTAATATTATTAATATTTTTAACACTTTTATTACTATTATTATTATTATTATTATTATTATTATTATTATTAAATTTGTATTACTATTATTAATATTATTATTAGTTTTATGAATATTATTATTATCATTGGTATTATTAATATTATTATCAATAATATTATATTTATTATTATTATTATTAATATTAACATTAATAATATTATTAATATTATTGCTAATATTATTTTTTTATTATTATTTCTAATATTGTTAGTTATAACGTTATCAGTATTATATTTTTTTTCAAATTATTAATGTTGTTTTTAATATTTTTAAAGTTTTTAATATTATTAATATTTATACACAAAATATTATTAATGTTATTAATAATAATAATAATAATAATATTATTATTATTATTATTATTATTTATATTAACATTATTATTATATATTTTTTAATATATGGAATATTATTAATACTTCTATTCATATTATTTATATTTACATTAATAATATTTTTGATATTATTATATTTATATGAAAAATAGTTTTAATATTATTAATATTTTTTTATTTTATTTTTAGTTATATTAAAAATATTTGTGATATTATTATTATTATTATAATTATAATAATAATAATAGTTAATAATAATATTATCAATAATTTTAGTACTATTAATGTTAACATTAATATTCTTATTTCTAATATTATTATTATTAATATTATTTTTATTACCCGTATTAATATTATTAATAATATTAGTATTTTAATTTTTATTAATTTATTATTATTATTATGAATCTTATTAATATTATTTTTATTAATATTATTATTGATATTATTTATATTATTGTTAATATTATTATTGTCGGTTTTAATAAAAATAATAATAATAATGTTATTAATAATATTAATAATCATAATCATAAATATAATCATAATAAGAATAATAATAATTATAATATTATCATATAAATTATTTGAAACAGTAATTAAAGATTTTTTTCAACATTCAAAAATTCTGAATTTAACTTTTTTTTATTACAGTAAATAAAAGGATATAAAACAATATATCATCTTATTTAATGCAGCACTTTTGGTGAATATATAAATATATTTTTGGAAACATTATATTAACTCAAAGTGGTTATTTTCTCTTCCCAACATTGAAAAAAGTAATTATTACTCATTTAAACACTTGTATAATATTTTTAAAAAACGAAATAAATCTCCAAAAAGAATTTGGAATTAAAAAATTAAAATATTTTATTAAAAATAAATTTTAATATATTATACTTTTCATCAATTAAAAATTTAACTAAATAAAAATGTGACTAAATTATATATAATTTACAATTAAATTATAATATATAAATATATATAAGTAAGCCTTAAATTTTGTATTATAATTTAGTATTGTGAGTTTCAGATATTCATAAATCATTACCAAAACTGAACTTTCCATAAGCCTCTGAAGGAATCTTTTTGTCTCTAGAATTGTTGGGACAAGAAGAAATACTACAAGATATATGAGTAAAGTTAAACACTTCTATAATATTTTTAAAAAACGATATAAATCTCAAAAAAGAAAAATTTGGAATTAAAAAATTAAAATATTTTATTAAAAATAAATTTTAATATATTAGATTTTTCATCAATTAAAAATTTAACTAAATAAAGATGTGACTAAATTTTATATATATATATATATATATATATATAATTTACAATTAAATTATAATATATAAATATATATATATATATAAGTAAGCCTTAAATTTTGTATTATAATTTAGTTTTGTGAGTTTCAGATATTCATAAATGATTTACCAAAACTGAACTTTGCATAAGCCTATGAAGGAATCTTTTTGTTTCTAGAGTTGCTGGGACAAGAACAAATACTACAAGATACATCAGTAAAGTCTCTTGCAGTACATAGTGTGTAAATGAGTTAGTTTACTCTAAGTGCTTTGTTATATATATATATATATATATATATATATATATATATATATATATATATATATATATATATATATTATTATTAATAAAAGAAAACCAAGAATCCATTTGTTCATTATCTAATTTTAATATTAAAATATTAGTGTTAATAAACTTAATATTTTTACTCTAAAAGAATTAATAATTCTAATTCTTCGTACCTCCATTATTTATTATCTAAATTTAATATAAAAAATTAGTGTTATTGTATTTAACATTTTTTACTCTAGAAGAATTAATAATTCTAATTCTTCATATACGAAGACATGCATAAGCATCAAATCATTAGTCAAGTTCAATATATAAGAAAACATAATATTTACTTTTTTTATTTAAATAACAATTTTCAAAATTCTTATAAACATATAATATAATAATACAATAAATACTTTAACATATATATGATATAATTAATGAAAGAAAACTATTTTTAACATGATATTTATGGTTAGAAATGTCATCACTATTAAATATATAGTCAAATCTTAATATATAAATGAGTAAAAAAAAATCATTAATTTAATCAGATTGAATTAAATTTAAATTTTAATATATTTAATCGAGATTATTTAATAATTATTCCTCATAATTCTATTATTTTTCTTATTCTGTCTGGTCGTGACATGGTTCTACTTGAATAAATTATAAAGCTGTATGTATGATAATTAAACTTAATAATTACTTCAAGGAAAAATTATATTGTTATTTTATTAAATCATTGTATTTTAAACTAATAGTGTATGTAAATTAAATAATATTTTTAAACATGGCTTTTTCTCTCATGGCGGTGCATGTGCTTACCACTACCACCAATAACTAATCGTCCACCACCGCCATTCCAACCCCAACCCTCACCTTCACCATTTCATCCACCTCCACCGCCACTTCCTCCTCTTCTTCCTTATCCTTCACCTCCACTACCACCACCTCTCCCACTCCAAACCTGCAGGGAACAATATCATCTGCAATAAGGTGAACAGTGCCATGCAGGGAACTAATGTGGCCAGCCTGCTATAACTAATCGTCCACCACTGTCACCCCCCACCACCACCTCATCTACCTCCACCACCATTACCTCCTCCTACTCCTCATTCTCCTTCACCTCCATCACCTCCACCTCTTCCACTCCAAGCCTGCAGCTGGGAACAGTGCCATCTGCAATAAGGTAAACAGTGTCATGCAGAAAACTAATGTGCCATAATCGTCTACCACTGCCACCCCAACCCCAACCCTCACCATCACCACCTCATCCACACACGTTTATTATTATTTTTTCTCTCTCCTATAACTGTTAACTTCTTACGGCGGCCGAAGAGTGAACGGTGCTTACTGCATGTGTTACTGAGACTACTTAATCGGCTGGAATGAAGATCACAGGGTTCAACCAAGACCTTGGAACATGATAACTTTATTTTTTTTGCATTTTCCACTTGCGTATGGTGAGAGAGATTTGGGAAGGATCTTTAGCAGATGGGGAAGGGTGCAGGAGGTTTTCATTGCACAGAAACTAAACATATGGGGCCAAGATTTGGCTTCGTTTGGTTTTTCGATGTAAGGAATACTAGGAGGTTGGAACATGAGTTGGATTCTATTAGAATCGGAGCTATGAAACTGTATGTTAATCTTTCAAGGTATTCTAGGGAAAGCCTTGAAAAGAAGGTGGCCAAACTGTTGGGGAAGAAGGAGGAGAATGTTGCAGGCAAACAACTGGGAAAGAAGAAAGAAGGACGAGAATGTTATAAAACAGACGTTATCCAAAACAGAGGTATTTCGTAAGGTCCAGAGAGAAACTCAGAAGGTATGGAGGGCAAAACGTTTAGATCCGGGCAAATGAGACATGTATTGCAAAAGCGAAGCTTAGTGGAAAGGGAGGCAAATCTCAGTCAAGGAAGAGAGGCCGTTGTGGTTGACGGATAGCTGGGCGGGTACATGTAAATAAAAACATAATAATGGGAATAATTAATTATAAATATTCCACAACATTATAAAAATATATGATTATCATATATAGGATAATATAAGAGACTTACTTTGCTACATTATGAAAATGTATGATTATCACATATAGGATAATATGAGAGACTTACTTTGATTCATGAAAGATTTTCCTTTTCTCTTTATCTCTTCTCTTTATTTTTCTTTCACCCAATCTATCTTTTTTAGTCACTTTAATCTCCACACACGTTATTGATGGTTATCTGTGAAGAATGCTTATACTGCAGAAAGAGAACCCTGTGTTCTTTATAAAACCGATGTCTATCTATCAGTTACCTATCAGTTATTTATTAAATAAACCACTTCTCATAATTACCAAAATGTCGTCTTAGTTTTATTAAATCACATTAAGACCCATAATAATATTTCACATGAATCACATTATAGAATAATTTATTTATTTATTCTAACATTCTCCCACTTGACTCATGTGATGCTATAATACTTCATGATTTAATAAATTACATAAGTCATAATGCGCATTAAAGGACATTCAATAAAATTGGTTCCATCATTCGTCATACTTAAAGATATAGGAATAATAAGAGTCATGGCGGTTACATGTCATTCAATCGACACATTTCCTTCCATTTACTACTGTATCGTCCTTCTCCTTAATATGACCTCATAATGAGAATTCTTTAATGGGTTCAAACATAATGTCATCTTTCATCATCAATAATAGCATAATCTGTTTTCTACACCATAATCATAATTTGCATGCACATTCATAAAGTAGAAAACATATATTTCAGAAACTTGAACAACAATGAGCTCAGAGTGTTAAATAGCATTAATAAACATTTAACATTCACTAGTACACATAATGCCCATATTCTTTACCTGGCCAATAAATACTTTGGGCGGTAACCCTTTTGTTAAAGGATCAATAATCATAAGCTTGGTGCTAACATGTTCTATTAACACTCTATGTTTCTGCACTTCTTCTTTAATGACAAAGTATTTCAATTCCATATGTTTAGCACCTTTGGAATACTTGTCGTTTTTAGAAAAGAAGACTGTTGCGGAATTATCACAATAAATTTTCAGCGGCTTGGCAATACTGTCAACAACTCCAAGTCCTGAAATAAAATTTCGTAGCCAATTAGTCTGAACTGTGGCCTCAAAGCATGCCACAAATTCAGGTTCCATCGTGGATGCAGCAATGACTGACTGCTTCGCACTTTTCCATGAAATCACTCCTTCGGCTAAAAGATACACATAACCAAATGTAGACTTTCTAGTATCTATACAACCGGCAAAATCTGAATCTGTATATCCAATCACCTCAAGGTGACCGGACCTCTTATAAGCAAGCATGTGATTCTTTATTCCTTGTAAGTATCTTAAGACTTTCTTTGCAGCTTTCCAATGATCCAATCCTGGATTACTCTGGTATCTACCAAGCATACCAACTGCAAAACTAATATATGGCCTCGTACATGTTTGAGCATACATCAAACTCCCAACAATAAATGCATAAGGAATATTCTCCATCTGTTTCCGTTCCAACTCATTCTTTGGACATTGCACGAGACTAAATTTATCTCCTTTCTATATTGGAACGGGAGATGTTGAACATTTATCCATTCTGAACCTCTCTAAAACTTTATTAATATATGCTTTCTGAGATAAACCCAGCAATCCTTGTGATCTATCATAGAATATTTCTGTTCCTATCACATAGTATGCCTCGCCCATATCTTTCATTTCAAAGTTATTAGAGAGAAACTTCTTAGTCTCACTTAACAGACCAAGATCATTAGTTGCAAGCAAGATATCATCAACAAAATACAATTTGGATAGGTGGGAATTAGAGAAAGATGGACTTTTGGAACCCAATTATCCACAAAATACAATTTAGATTGTCCATGTGGAAGGGTAGAGTGTTATCTATGGTTGGAAGGATTTGTTTGAGTTGTCTTTATTTTATTTATCATTTTTCAAGGCTCCTAAGTTGGTGTGTAAGACCATAAAATCAGTTCAAATTAGATTCTTATGGGGCTAGGATACTGAGGGGAGGAGAATCCCTTGGTGGCTTGGGACAAAGTGTGCTTACCTATTGAGATGGGAGGTTTGGGAGTGAAGGATATCTCTATTTCTAATTCTGCCCTTATTGCAAGTGGAAATGGAGGTTGGGTTTAAAGTATGAAGGAGATTGGAAAGAAGTGGTTGAATCCAGATATGGCGACTGGAGAAATACGAGAAACTCCATGGCAGATAGAAGAAGTTCGAATTGGTGGAAGGATTTAGGAATAATCTGTGAAGTAAATAAAGAATCCAACTGGTTTGATCATATGATTAGATGGCGGCTTGGTAATGGAAGTAAAATTAAGTTTTAGGAGGATTGGTGGGTGGGAGATGGATTGTTATAAGGGAAATTTCCTAGATTATTTGGGGTTTCAGCTCTCAAAGATGGGACGGTGAAAGATTTTGGTCTGCAGATAGGACATGGAACTCCACAAGCTTTCATGTGGCAGATTTCATGCAGGAGGGATTTATGTGAATGGGAGAAAGTATTGGAAAAAATAGCTTTTGGAACTCATTAATAGTGCTCTATGGAATGAAGATATGTCTAACCAGTGGCGTTGGGTAGGGGTGAATAATGTAGATGTTTATAAAGTCCAATCTGGCTATTGGGCTTTGAAGGGTCTACCTCATATTCAGGAAAATGTAAGTTTTAGAGAGGTTTGGAGTCTTAAGGTGCCAAATAAGGCTAAAGTATTTGGGTAGAGGGTCTTATTAGATAGAATGCCTACTAGAGTCAATATTGAATGTAGAGGGGTTGGGTTATCTTGCAATCTTTGCCCTCTTTGTAATAAAGAGGTGGAATCCATTCAACACTTATTGATTACTTGTGAGGTGGCACAAAGATTGTGGATTAAGTATGACAGATAGGTTGGACTGACCTCGGTGAGAGTTAATGACATTACTAATCACTTCTGTAGATTTCACCTTGTTGGTTTAAGTAAAAAACCTAACTGTGTTTGAAAGGGGATGTGGCTAGCTATTACTAAAGCAATATGGACTCAAAGGAATAGGATTATCTTTGATGGTGGTCAGGTGGATGAGATAGAGATTTCTGTAGTAGCACAATTGTATGCATGGTCTTGGGTAAAATTTGGGGGGTTTAGATTGCGAGGAAATTTTTTGGAATGGTGTATTCATTCAGTGGATTGCTTAAGAGAGGTTAGATAAAGTGTGGGTAGTGTGGTTAGTTGGTGGAGTTTGGGTGCAGGTAAGGGTGGGGTCTTTGTTGCAGAATTATGTTTGTTTTGCAGGTCAATACTTATGTACACATCAAGGGGACGACGTTTGGACTGACATGAGAGCATCTCTACTCTTTTCTTCGAACTAAGAGAAGCAACCATTTCTCTTTGTGGGTGGCTTACAGCCTAGTGGAGATTAATCATTTTTGTAATTTGTTGGTGTCTAGTTTCGTTGCTTTGTTGTATTTGTTTGACTAAAATGTATGTGTTTGGTTTACTACTACTTTCTCCTTATTTTTGTAGTACTATATCATTCTAGTATTGTATTACTATTATTATTACTATTATTAGTATTATTTTTATAAATATTATTAATAATATTATTATAAATATTATTATTACTATTAGTATAACAATAATAATTATTAGTATGATTATTATTATTATAAATATTATTAATATTATTATCATAAATATTATTATTAGTATGATTATTATTATTATTATAAATGTTTTTATTATTATTAATATTATAAATATTATTATTATTATTATTATTATTATTAATATGTTAAGTATTACTGACGGATTACCGGTCAATTTACCGATGAATTCCGTTTGTAAATTGGCGATTAATTTACTAACGAATATTTTGGCAGTAAATTTTTTGTTAGTAATTATTAACGGATTAAATACATTACTAAATCAGTCGATAAATTGACCATAAAATTTTATATCAGTAAAATCCATCAATGATGACATTTTACTGACAAAATTTTATCCGTCTATAATTTTTTATCAATATTTTTCATTTTTCTTAATAGTGTCTAGACCTAGCTATGTACCCTTTGTAAGTTATCCTCACCATATATCCAACCGTGTGATACAACCATCTTTCACTTACGAGGGATGTCAACTATTCTTGTTGTTCCTTTTCCCAATTAAACACCTCCCCCTTCCATGATAGATTTCATCTAAGTAACTCACTATCATAAATAGTCACCCATCCCCACATCATTGATTACACTCTCTTTGCATAAAGATATTGAATAGAGTCTAGGGAGTTTGTCTTTAAGTGGTAAGTTACCAATCCATCTATCATCCCAAAATCTGATTTGTTTTCCGTCACTTAGTGCTCTCTTAATCATGCTATCAAACCAATTAAATTGGTAACCTACATTACAAATTTTGCATAGATTACGCCACCAGCTATAATGTTTTCAGTCTAATAACACTAATCTTCCTCCAAGAACCATACCTTGACTCTATTACATGCCTACACACTCCAAATTCCTCCTTCTCAAACTTTCATTTCCATTTAGATAACAAAGGTACATTAAACATCCGTACATCTTTGATGCCCAACCCACTTGCTTCAATAGGAGAGCATATTTTATCTCACGTTACCCAAGCAATTTTTCATCCCTCATAACCCCAACCACATAGAAAATTTGCCTGTAAATCTTCTAACAAGTTTGCATATAGTACTAGGGCCTTTAAAGATAAAAGATAAAATCTAGAAATAAAATGACAAGTTTTTGTATTTATCAATAAATTAACAATTTAACAAAAGAAGAAACAAATGAAACGACACAAAAACTTTGTTATTTTAAGGAGGAAACGTAACACAGATTACAGTTAAATATGGCATGCATTGAATCAAATACATATGAAAATGCAACGCAGTATTTTTTTTAATAAGACAAATGAAAGCGGTAGTCTAAAAAACGATATAAAACATTTTCAGAATCAATATACGACAATTAGAAAAAAAAAATTGTATTTAACGCATTATATATACGTTTTAGTTTCAAACCGTATATGCACATGAAACCTTTATGGAATCTGAAATTAGTTAAGGATGAAACGCCATATAATTTTTCTTCTTTCAGCAAAACAGTGAAAATATACTATAATGAAATTGCTATTGTTTTTGAAAAATAATTACAATTACCGAAACAAGAGATAATGATCTCTCTCTTTTCTTCATATGCCAATATTTTTTATTTTTGAAAAGAAAAATGGTAGTTTGACCCTACGCGAAACTTCTCTTTGCCACTCATATTTATGAAAAATATTATATATTAATAGATAATAAATATTAATAAAATAATAAATATTATACATTAAAAAATAATATATATATATATATATATATATATATATATATATATAGGTATTAAATGAGTGTGAAGTTAAAACAATATGTTAAAATAACGCTTAAAAAATATTATCTATTAGTAAAATAATATTATATATTAATAAAATAACAATATATATTGGTGTTAAATGAGTGTGTAAAAAGAATAATAATATTAAGATAACATTAAAAATATTATGTATTAATAAAATAATAATATAGTGTAGGTTAACAACACCCTTTTGAAAAATGTTATAATAATATAGTGTTGCTTTGACACTCATGTTTATTAAGATTAAGAACAGGGTGATGATATTATTATCTTATTATTAAGTAATATTTTATTATAAAAAACGAATGTTAAATGGAAGTAAGCTAGAAACAGTAGTATCAAAATAATTTTTACTTAAAAGAATATTATATATTAGTAAAATAATAATATATAAAATATTATATATTAATAAAATAATAATATATATCAGTGAAATGAGTGTTGGAAGTGCATAGTGATTAACGTTTCGAAAAATATTATAATGACAATTATGGAACTACGTACATTGGTCTATAAATACGACTAGCATGTGCTGTAGTAGAATTGCACCAACACGATTAATCCCAAGATCTGTTATTTACAAATCGCATCATGCAAGTTCTTAGTTACATCTCTTTTGTTGTAACACTCTTTTCCCTGCTCCTAAACCCTAGCAATGGTTTGAATCTCAAATTATTTAATCATTCCAAAGTTGAAAACGATGATCAATGGCAAGCAGCAGTGGCTACATGGTACGGAGAACCAGAGGGTGCTGGATCTGATGGTAAGTATTATTACTTAGCATGTTGATATTAAATTTACTGAAAAGTGTTAATATTCAACATTTTTTACGTAGTGAAGTATTTAAATCTGTCATGCATGAACAGATAATCTGTTGCAAAAGCATTATTTTTCAATGTTACAACATCACACCTTTATTGAATTGAAACATTTGAACCATGTCATGAGTTGAAACATTGCTGTTTTTTGTTCTGTGTTGTCGTGCAGGGGGTGCTTGTGGATATGCTGAGAGTGTGGGGAAACCTCCACTCTCTAAAATGATCTCAGCTGGAGGTCCTTCTCTTTATAGAGCAGGCAGAGGATGTGGAGCTTGTTATCATGTGCATGCAACAAACCTTGTTGATTATTTGGTTCTTGTTTAGAATAATATTTTTAAATTATCTTTATTAAATATTTGAGTATAAGTTTAAGTCTCAACTTATAATTTACGAGAAAAAAAATCTACAAACTTAATATTTTAAAATTTTAAGTCGCATGAGTTGATATGATGACATTTTTTATGAGTCTAACTCCGTTTTCTCTTTATTTTACAAGTTTTAATCCGTTACTTCAATTTTCAGGTGAAATGCACAGCAAAGACAGTTTGTTCAGGAAATCCAGTGACGGTGATGATAACTGATGAATGCCCTGGCTGTTCCCCTGCATCAGTTCATTTTGATCTGAGTGGCACTGCATTTGGTTCCATGGCAACTCCAGGCAAAGCAAAGGATCTTCGTAGTGTTGGAAAACTT
>Ga0209489_108789_pt1 | contig 13328 bp, 6 predicted proteins | sample SiratrowhiteBW_FD_187527 | JGI IMG/M metagenome (GOLD analysis project Ga0209489, IMG submission 187527) | Root nodule microbial communities of legume samples collected from California, USA - Siratro white BW (SPAdes) (version 2) | ecosystem: Host-associated > Plants > Roots > Nodule | place: USA... | reverse complement strand
TATATATATATATAAACATATCATAAAAAAATATAAATATTCATTTAATTTTTCTCAAATATAAAAAAGAAGCATTATACATATTCACTTAATTTCTTCTTCATCTTTCTTTAACTTGTTTTCTTTCTTTCTTTTACATTATATAATTGATTATATATTTATAATTTATCTTTCTTCTTCCTTTGCTAAAAGTTAAGCATTATCCACAAAAAAGGAAACAAATAAAATTTTTTCAAATAAATGGCAAAAGAAACTTATGGGAAGATTATTGCATTGATTTCTATGTATGATTTATTATTTGTGGTGAGATGAATCGTAAGAATGGTGTATATTTCGTTAAGATGATTTGTAGAAAAAAAATTTAAAAGGAAGAATGAAATGTGAAATAAGAAGAACATAGAGAATTTGTAGATAGTGTTTGGTAACATTTATCCTAATATTAAATATTTGATTTTTTAAAAAGAATTTTTATTTATTTGACTTTCCTTTAACTTTTTTATAATTATTATTGGAAACTAATAAATTATATTTATAAATAATTAATATTTTTAAAAAATAATTTATTTTCATTTATTCCACCAATTGTTTTTAACGAAAAAAATTACTTTAAAAAAACATTTAAGAATAATTTTAACATTAAAAAATATTTCATCGACTTTTATTGATTCAATCAACTCAATCACCTATACCTACAATTTTTTGCTAAAATCAAATATCATTCCATTAAACTATACCATCCCAACCTTTATTACTTTTTCCTTAAATTACTTAAAATGTATCATGTTAAATTACTTCAAATCTATCGTTGAGATTACACCCCATCAACCAAACAAATCTTAATGAAAAGTTATTAAGATGTGATTGAAGAGTCTGGGACGTTTGCTGTCTATAAACTATAGTGTACTAAATAATAATTGAGAGGTACTTGTAAAATGGAAGAAAGGACACGTAGCAAACCTAGACTATATATATGATGTCAACATTGTATAAGCAACTCATCACTGTTATCTTTCCAAGTACGAACTCCAGCAGTAACTTTCGGAGGCACAGAGAAAATCTTTTAATGCATATAGACATGTTACAGGTGACTTAGAACTTATATTAATTGTGGTTTAGGGTACTTTCTTGTATTAATAAAGTGCTATTATTTCAATTAAGTCTTTATCTTATCATATGCCTTAAAATCTTACTTATTATTACTATCTAACTTCCACTATTAAGTAATAATATAAGTTTATAATTACAGTGACCGATGAGATTATATAGGTCAAAATCATATTTATTATTACGCAATATTCTATTCTTGCACAATAAGACTATCAAGATAGGTCAATATTTCATTTGTCAATATAGTGAATGATGAAATTATATAAAGGGTTCCGAACCTTATTTATTATTATACAACTTTTCAGTCTTGACCAATAAGACTAGAACTTTACCTAATGCTAATAAATATGATAATTAATATACTTTTAATTTTGTAATTGTCTCTTTGTTTAGTAATGGTTCTATTTTTTGTCACAATTTTTTTCTTATTAATTGTATTTGAACTCTTTGAATTTTGGCGATCATGCATTTTCTGTAATTTCCTTCTCTCTTGCATTTCTATTTCATTCTCTATCTAGATATACTGCAATTCTTTTTCCTTACTTCCTCTTTTTATTTCTCTTCATTTCTCTTGGTTTCTCATGTGACTTCATGTTTTATTCTTCTTTATCATTTATGAATTTTTATACTTTATATGTTTGAGGGACAACCTTAATACTCTTAAAAAGACCATTGTACGTACTTTCCTTAAAAAAGTTCATTCCTTCTAACACAATCAAACATTAAGTTGCACTAATGAGAAAAAGAATGTAGAGGTTGTTCCTTATTTGGTGGAAGAAACTATTATTATATCACAGACCCTTTTGTTATGTTGATGATATATTATTAATTATATTAGGGTTACACTTTTTCCTCAACCCCAACCTCTTCCAGAAATAAATTTTGACTTAAATGAATGTGGTTTTGAGGCACCTTCATCTTAATAGTTGGGTCTTAATTAGAATCTTTCATATTTTATAAGAATATTTTTTTTTTTATTTTAAAGAGTTTATTAGAACTTCTTAGACCTCAGTGAATGGTGTGAGCAGGCGAGGACTTTTAACTTTATTTCAATCTTAAGTCCTTTAAGAGTAAGTTCACTAGGATTGAAGCTCCTACTTTATTAAAGAACTTTTCCTTGTATAGGATTTCAAATCCTTCAGTTCAATTTCCTAATCAACTAGAATATCTCGCTAAATCTAAGCTTGCTTGCTACGAGAAGCTTGAGCAGTTGAATACCATTTTTTACACTTCCATCCTTATTAAGATAGAATACCATGCTCTAGACCTTAAAATCTTCATTAGTATTTTCTTTATTTAACTTGCCCAAATGACATCATTTCCTTTATTATAGAAAATATTATAACTTTGTCCTTGAAAGAGATGGTGTGTCATGAAGGTGATACAAACTACCAGAATTTTCCCACAAGTTATACTTAATCTAGGTGTTGAGGATATTGAGCAAACTGATTCAAATTTCCAAAGGAAGTTGCATCCAGACATGGTTAAATAAACATTATTTTGAACTCAAAAAAAACAAAACAAAAGAGTATATAGTCATCATTCGGTGATGGGAGACGCATGAATCATAACATTGTCAAAACATGAACAAATGTCTCTCCAGGCTTCTTTCTTTCTTGTCATTGCTAAGGATCAGGCTAAAATCCTCAATGCAAAGGATGTTAATCAAGCTAAAAATCTCGTGGATGCTCTTACTGAATTGGTCACTCAGTTTTATTGAGGGTTTTAACGAGGCCATTGAGCAAGTGCAAGTATTGCATTTTACTTCCAATATCTCTATTTTAAATCCTTTATAATCGTTGTATATGGAAAAAATGTACAAAAATAGTTTCAAATATTTTCTTACTTTTAATCTATTTGCCATATTCATTACTATTTTTTTTTTTTTTTGAATTTTATACATAGCAAATTCTGATTATATTTTAAATGCATGTATACATCATATTGCTTGATCAAAAACAAATTACTCTTTAAATACGTTTACAACAAGCATTGTGTTTTCTCAGTCCCAACCGGTTATATTGTGTATGCATCATGTTGCTTGATACTAAGTTGTTTATAGTTTAAATGCATATGTATCATGTTGTTTCGATTGAATATGAATGTATGTGATATTGTAAGTCTAATCATTATACTTATATAAGATTGTTGCATGTATTTGCAGTCATCATACTGTCTGTAGGTTGTAATATGATTGTTATGTAGTTTGGAAATCGCTTGAAGTATTTTGTGTGTTATTTGCATATATCACTCAAAAGATGTGTTGGCTAATATATGTGAGTTAGAATTGAGTTATATTTTAATTTTTTTTTTCACTCAAGTGATAAAGTATCACTTACGTGATGAATTTTATTGTTTAAGCGATAACTTATCATTGAAGTGAGAAAGAAACAAAATCAAATTATTCCTTTTAAATAAATTATTGTTTAAATGATGACAATTGTTAAAGTGAAAAATAATCTATATTAATTTTCTCTAATCTTAAAAGATTGTCACTCAAATATTTTGAGATGCTCAAACAATGTGTCTTATTGTTCAAGTGACAAACACATCATTTAAGTAATGACCAGTAACAATTATCTTTCTTAATAAAGAATATCACTTAAGTAACTTCTTTAAAATGAATTTTGTAAAGGTAATTAGTGTATTAAAATAGTTTCAAATGGCAGATGATTATTATTCATTGACTAGTAATATGAAAATATTATTAATTAATAAAATGATTTGTTGTTAAAAAGGTGTATGGTTAGTAGTTATTAGAGAAATAATGTTAAATTGAGATTTATAGTAAAAGTATTGTGTTTAAAAATTTGATGGGATATTTTAGTGCTATTAATAATATATCAAAATTGTATAGACGAATGTATAAGTATTAAGTAGTTAGAATTGATGAAGTTTTTTTATTAATAATATATATATATATATATATATATATATATATATATATATATATATATATATATATAAACTTACGAATTGATTCATATAAATTAAAACTAAATATAAACAAACAAATAAGTGTAAACAAACTAAAGAAACAAGTTATACAAAATCTTTAGTTACACATTTATTTCCACATATCACAAAATTTCGTACTTCTAACATTGTCTAAACATTTTATTCACACAATAAAAAAGCTACTCGTCAGCTTTAGTTTGATTTATAAGTAACTTTTTTATCTTAATTTTAGGGTAGTTGATTATACAAATTGTTTCATGCACTAAATCATTTTTTAATATACCAATAATGTTCTTATTAATTTTATTTTAATATTTATATATTAAATAATTTTTGTTCTCTCTCACATATTCAGAAATATCTTTATCATATATAAAATAGGTTTTAATTGCACCATAAATATGGAAAATTATTTATTATACAATATAAATTTTTGTTTTTATCAATTAAATGTTAATGGTTATTTTATTTTTTAAGAATTTGTTAAAATGAGATATTTTATTATTAAGATATTTACAACTTTGGTTTATTAAAATGAGATATTTATAATTTTCAGTTTGTTAACACATTTTTTCTTGATTACACTTATTAAGAAATTGAGTGTAGGAGAGAGAAAAAAATTATGTAATAAATAAATTTTAAAATAAAAATAATAAGAACACTTTTGATATTTTAAAAATTTATTAAGTGTAGAAAGCAGTTTGTACAGGAAACAATTGCCTAATTTTAGTTATCCTAAAAATTGATAAAGATTATTATCTATTTAAAAATAAAAAATTATCGATACTTAATAAAATATGTAAAAATTAATATATATATATATATATATGAAAGTTGGAAAAATATAAAATTATATTCTTTAAACTGTATATTTAATCTACAATATTTTTCTTTTTAGGTTTTCAACTCATACAACATAAACTCTTTTTTACTTTATCAAAATTCCCCTGCCTTTCATATACTTCTAATATTTTAAGTTATTTCACATCCTGAAAAACTCATTTGTTATGTGACCAAAATAAGAATGTAAGACGTTAAATAAAATTTTAAAATAAGAAAGTATCTGGTAATAGATTTGGAAAAGAAAATTTTGTGGGTCCTTCAATAATTATTGTTGCCAAAAAGACTTTGTTAGAAGGAATTATTGAATCTGAAGAAATGGACAAAGGTTAATATTATTTAGTAGGGTCTCGTGTCTGACTAATTGATAAAGGCTAATATTTTGAGTAGGGCTCCGTGCATGTTGCATGTTAACATGTAATGTCGATTGATAAGACTGGCTTCCATAGCTATTTTTGACTTATGTTACCTTAAAGGATCTACTCAGTTTATTTTTTGTTTTCACTGTTACTATGACAATGGATTACAATAGCATGACATAATATGAAATTAGAAATTTAAATGTCGAGAAAACTGTAAAACATATTGATCTTAAAAGTTATTTATCAGCGTGGCCTTCGTTAGGAAGAATTTCCAAAAATTGAAATATAAAAAATTTAAAAGAAATTGAAATTTTAGAAATGTGCAAAAGTAATTTTATTTTTAAGTTTAAAAAATAATATTTTTAGAAATGAAAATAAGATTTTAAATTTCTTATATTTTTTTTTTAAGTTTTTTTTTCTAATATTACTGAGTTAGAGTATCATATATTTAATTTTAATTGGATTATCATCAGTGTGCTTAAGATTGATGTGTTATTATTTAGAATTTATTTCTTTTTCAATTAATATTGGTCGAAGTTTTTTACAAATATGTCAATTGTAATTACTTTTCTTAGTTTATGATTATTTTACAGTCATTATTATCAAGGTTTTTTTTTCTTTTTTACCAATATGATCTAGGTTTATTTCTTAAACTTGAGTTAGATTTTTCTTTTAATCAATAATCTTTTTTTGGATGATATCAAATTCAATTTTTTTTAGTTAATATCTACATATATTATTTTAATTTGACATCATTCATATTCAAATGTGAATCAGAAATTGAGACAAGTAGTTTCTTGACACATTAATATAAATTTTTTCGATTAATATTTATTAAAGTTTTCTCAAACAACACTATAATGATTATTTTTAAGTCGATAAATTGCTGAAATTATTTATCTGTCAATATAATTATTTTTCAGCTAATATTTATTAGAGTTTTGTCAACCAATATGGTAGGATTATTTTCTTTTATATATAGATATAAACTAGATTTTTTTTTATGCTGAAAGTGAACAATGAAAAGAAAATCACAAACACGATAATATCTTATTTGTGTATATAGTTTTACTATCTCAATCTTCTTTGACCAAAATAAATCATCAATTCTAATATTATTTGTATGTTTTTTTAAAGATATCCAACAGAGATACAGTGTCACAAACAATTTTTTGTAAAATACCAAAACACTATTTTTAACTCAACCTTAAAACAATAAGATTATAAATTTTTTACTTATATATTGTCCATCTTATTTATTTTTAACCTATATAAAACTTTTAACAGAGACTTAAGCTCTTAACCATATATTCCTACATCCAATATTCCATGAACGTTACTCAAAATTTTTGAAGATTGGTCAATTGGCATCAAATGATCTTTTCTAACGGACACTGCTCAATTCCAAAAAATTAATTAGTATTCAGTAACTTAGACATTTGAAAAAATAAATTTACGTGTAGCATTATAGAGAAATTGGAATTGGTGGTTTTGATAACAAGCTTGTACCCTTTCTCACCACAAATTGTTAATTAGATACGTGTGTACACAGCTACCTCTCTCTATGTGTATATATTTTACATGAGAATAACTTTATCTTTATGATACCTATACTTTGAGAAAAACTTTTTCCCTCCACGTAGATTACGTTCACAAGGTATCACTAGTGTGCTCTCACATGGAAGGAACATTACCAGGTGTGAGGAAAGGAGCGTGGAGTCAAAGTGAAGATGACCTTCTCAGAGAGTGTGTGCAACTCTACGGGGAAGGAAAATGGCACCTTGTTCCTCGAAGAGCAGGTTTCATTCACCTATTTCTTTATATTATCCTTTTCGTTTGCTTCATTTGTTTATATAACTTAGACATCCTCGTAAGTTGTGATATATAATATAATAAATGTCAAATGTTGTGTTTTCTACACGTAGGGTTGAACAGATGCCGGAAGAGTTGTAGATTGAGATGGTTGAACTATTTGAAACCAAATATCAAGCGAGGGGATTTTGATGAAGATGAGGTTGATTTGATGATCAGATTGCATAAGCTTTTGGGAAACAGGTTTGTATAAGATTTATTTCAAGACATAAAAATAAGAAAATATACTTTTATGTTATCAGTGTTAATTATGCAGAATATCTTTAATTTTCATGCACAGTGAACTGAATTTTGCCATGCATGACGATTAATCATTACAAAGGTTAACAGAATATGATAATATATGAATAAATTAACTTTTGAATGGCAAATAATAAAGAAAAACTTGGTGGATGCAGATGGTCTCTGATTGCAGGAAGACTTCCGGGAAGAACTTCAAACGATGTGAAGAATTACTGGAACACGCACATGCAGCGCAGAGTAAATGCTCAGAACAAAGATGATGAAGACAACAACAAGAACAACGTAAAAGAATCCGAAAGAACTTGGAAACCCCATCAAGTGATAAAGCCTGTGCCTCGAGCTTTGTCAAAAGCATCGCCCTTGCTGCAAGGGAAACTGATGAGTAGTTCAGAAGTTGGTGTTGGTGAAGCAGTTTCATCAGGGCCTGAGAATTGGTGGGAAAATCTGTTAGATTATAAGGAAGAGAACATTGCAGGTGACAACAGCACGTGCTTCCCTGATGGGAAAGATGGAGGGTTTGAGCTTTGGGATGAAGAACTTGGTTCTATTGCTTCTGAATTTCTTGCGGAAGGTGAAATATGGAGCGATTTTCTTCTTAATTAACGTTCATTTTGCCATATCTGTTGCCTTTGTTTCCATAGGAAAGGACTTCAAGTTATAAATAAGTTCAAACTTAGGATTTTATTTACTTTAGAAAAGAAGTTCTTGCTAAACGCACTGGTTAAGAAATTAAAAAGAATTCATTGGGAAATGATCCATAAATGCATTTTTATGCATACAAAAAGAATTGTACTTTTAATTATTTAACCAGTGCTTATTTGCAGGGATATTGTGTGTAGATGGAATCTTTATTTATTTTGAATTTTCTTATCAGCAGTTGGTCTTCCTAAAGATTTCCCAAGAGCTATCTTGATTATACGTCGTTTTTTTTTTAATTACAAAATATTCCTGATGAACTTTACGCATAAATCAACGCCATTCATTACATCTACGTGTAAAGCAAGGTCGGCATTGACTTATATATTAGAAATTTTCATCATACACTTTTATATCATTTTAAAAGAAAAATTTTAAAAGAAAAATTTTAAGTTAATTCAATCTTATAAAATTTATTTGTAATGTAAGATTTGTATTTAATTATATATTAAAATTTCTTTAATCTTTAATTAATGTGAGATTTTTAATGTTTATGGATGATGACATATAAGTTGATAATAAATGGTACCATATCTTAACTAAATTTTTATAGACTCTAATATTATTTTAATAAACTATAAATCTAACTCAATATTACAATAGTATTTCTGGTAAATTTCACATTTAGTTATATAATGTAAATTACTCTTATATCTAATTAATATGTTTAAAGATAAAAAATAAAAAAGATTTGTAATTAAAAGGTAAAAATAAAGAATAAATCCATTTAAACTCATCTAAACTTTTTACATTTATTTTTTAATAACTTTTTATAAAATTAGAAAATTACAAATCCAACCATTGAACATCTTTTTTATTCAACGAAAAAAAAAAATCAGTGAATACTATCTTTTTAAAGAAACAATCAACGTGTGGAGTCGGAGGATGACATTATATGAACGTGATGTTTTACATAAAATGAACATCCATAAGTATGTCATCTTTTATTCAAAATTTATTTATATTTTGAGAATATATATATATATATATATATATATATATATATATATATATATATATATAAATTGTAACTTTATCCCATTGATTTCTTTTTTGTGATTTTGACTTAGCATTTCACTCCACGATTTTAGTCTTTAGATTTTAGAAAATTTACAATTTTGATTAAATACTTACGTTTACCTATCTTAGTTTCTTTTATTTTGTTTCAATTGAATTTACACTTAATATATTCATTGAATTTACACTTAATATATTCATTGAATTTACACTTAATATATTCATTTAATATTATGAAAATAAAGAGAAGAACAAAGATGAACAAAGGACATGAGAATGAAAATATTATTATGAAAATAAAAAAAAAAAAAAAAAAAAAAAAAAAAAAAGAAAAAAAAAAAAGAAAAAGAAAATAATATTAAAAAAAAAAAAAAAAAAAAAAAAGATGAACAAAAGACATAAGAATGAATATATGTTCTCTGTTTTTATGTGTATTTCATTCAAAATAAAGAACTGAATATATACAAGTACTGTACCCCATTTTAGGTATAGCTAAAAAAAATAAAAATAAATTATTACAATATGATAATGTCATAAAAACAAATAAACAGAATTGATGATAATTTGATTTTACCATAAACACAAAATCACATAATTAGTTTCCTTCTAGAAGCCTTCTATCCATATCCTCTGAAATTTAAAATACTATTAAGAAATTATTTAATTGATTAAAATAGAAAAATTAAAAATATAGAAATTGAGATTTAACTCAAATTATGAACTTTTTTTTTAAATGTTGGGACTAAAATTGAGGAGGAAAGACTAAACTAAGGATATATTAAAATCAAAATTGTGGATGAAATGTCAAATAAATTTAATTTATATGAAACTTTTTTTTATTTACTTTATTTAATGGAAATTATAAAATCGTTTCATTAATGAAATTTAATCCCTAAAAAAATATTAATTGGACTGAGTCTTTTACGCTTACTCTTTTCACTAACTTTTATTTTGGATAAATTAAATATTGATAAGTACGTAATTTTACACCCAAAAATTTATTTATACTTTGAAAATATTAAAGCGTTTAAACAAATGGTAAAAAGTATTAAAACTAGAACAGAATTGGAAGACAAAACTTTTGCGGTCCTTCAATTATTCTTGTGATAAAAGACTGGTTGGTAGTGGTCCTAACAGATGTTGACTACGTTCAAGAGTCAATGTACAGCACTAGTCATTAAGATGAAAATGAAATTCGTATTCATGTATATATTTATACATAAAACCTCCTACTAATATATTAAATACCTACGTTTAATAGATATCAATAGGTAATAAATGCTAAAATTTTATTTAGATATAAAACCTCCGACTAATATTAAATATGTGTTTTTAATATATATATATATATATATATATATATATATATATAGGTAATAAATGCTAATATTTTAATTACATTAGAAAACGTGTTTATTTGGATATTATAAATTTATATTTTTTATTTAAACTTATTAAAGTGTTTTAAAGAGATTATTTTTAAAAAATATATATATGCTTTCTAGAGTAACCTATTTAAATTTATCTTTTAAAAATATTAAATTTAGGTGTACTAATATGTTATTATACATAATTTTTTATTATATTTTAAGATAACATTTTTGTTTGAATTTATACTTTAAAAATTTAGTTTTAAAAAAATTATTTTAAGTTTTTGTTAAAAAAATATGTGGTATCCATAAATGCTCATATACATTTTTATGCATTTACCCAATAAATGAAATTATATGTGAGTTATGAGTAAATTCCTATAAAAGTTTATTATCACACCATTTAAATTCAAAATTTATGGATCTTTCTTGTTATATTATTTCATTTATTTGTTTATAATGTGTGAAACTCAAATTTATATTTGAATTTATAAAAATTAAATGTGGTGGCCACTCTTGATTCCGAAACATTGAACAACTATCTAACTTTGGCTATGTCGAGCACCTATGAGGCTATGCCAATGAAAACAAAAACAAATTAATACCCTTGTTCACAACAATGAGAAAAAACAAGACGGATAAAATATAAATCAAGAGTAAAACAATTTCCATCTTATATATGAGAAAGGCCTAAAAGTATAGTTATGTTGTAATGGCATTTCAATATCAAGAGAGTTCAAATACTTAAGCATTATATATGTATAAATTATTGTAAACTCTCTTGTACTTAAACAAATAATGAGTTTCAACAATTCCAAATGGATAATAATTTATTTTTTGAAACCTTAAATATTACTACAGAAAATATGAAAATAAGGAAAGTTCAATTGGGAACGGAACTAACCAAATATGAGAAATAAAACAAAAGGTGTAACAGATAGATACTGCTATATAGTATACTTGAATCCAAAAATAATTAAAAGGAAGGGTCAAATCAGTATGTACACATGCAACTGTAATAAGGCCAATGAGGAGTACATTCGTAATCACTTGGTTCATTACGAAAAAAAAAAAAAAACATGCCAGCAAGAGAGAAGAAAGACTTTTTGTTAAAAATAAAAAATAATATTAAAAATGATTAATCATAATAAATAAATTTATTAATGATCGATAAGACTTTTCAGCACTTTCTCTTTATTTATTTACTGTGTGGAATTGCATGTCCACAATCTGATAAGAAAAGGTTTCGTAAAAGGAAGGTTGCGACCTCACACGATCCACGTCGTACGATTCATGATGCTACGTGCACAAAACCAGACCGAAAAAAAAAATAGAAACAAGTCACGTGTCAATTAAATCTAATTTTGGCATTTTCTATAACTTCACTTTTCTGATAAAAAATTTGATGATTTATTAGGGTTTTTTCTCATCGATAATATGATTTATAAAATTGGGTCCATGCCTCCTACAATGACACCTGTCACCTTTTTATCAATATTTTCTTATGCACTTTCGTTTTCATATTTCATTTTTGTTAAAATTAAGTTATCACCCTGCACAGCACATGGCCTGTTCTAGTTTAATATGAGTGAAGTTTATTACATAATAGGAAAAACATTATATTTTTTTTTCTATTCCATTATAATTCAATCAGTTATAAAGTAGATTATTCTCTTTAGTTCTTTTGTCACTTCAATAGTTTGTTAGGCAATTTTTAGCTGTATTAATGAGTAGAACTACTGTAAATGCTCTTTTGATCTTTTTTAGAATAAGAAGCTATATTTTATTTCTAATTTAATTTTTCTTCTTTATATATTTTAAAATGATATTTAGAATAAATTTTTCTCATGGTAAACTCTTACTTTTGTTGTTATTTTTTTTCTTTTTTTATGATAAATTTGAATATCAAATCTTCTACGTTTAAAACCTTTAGAAATTTTTACTGCTATCTTGATTGTAATAATAAATCAAATTCATAATTAAATCAGATTAAGAGATTCATTATCAATTTATTCTTCACTCTTTAATGTCTTAATAATACTCTTAATGTTAACCATGCACTTGAAATTCAAGAAATTCATGATCAAATATTATAATTTACAATATATTAAGAATCATACCTAAGGTCAATTCCTCTAATAATGTTCATAATGTTCAAGAGGTCAATTTATTCTTCACTCTTTAAGGTCAAATGTTCATAATATGTGTAACTTACTCTATTGTAGAACATTTTATCCATTTGTGAGTCCAAATATTTTTCCTAAAAAAATGTTAATAAACATCACATACAAACTGGGTCCAAATTTTGATTTTACAATCCTATATTTTATCCTTCTTTATCCTTCTTTATTCTACATAAACATGTTATTTTAAAAAAAAATCTTAAAAAAATGAAATATAATCACAACATTGTCAAATCAAGATAATACAATTTTGAGAAAATACATGGTGAAGATTTAGTTAGACTAATTAAATTCTTGATATGGATAATGTTAAAAGTTTGCTTTTGGACTTTCAACTCACGTGACTCACATATTTTTTTTTTAATTATTTAGTTTAATTAATTCAAATAAATTAGACCGAGTCTTTAGGAATCACTAGGTTTGTTTATCATACTATTAGCACTACTTCTATATTTTTCAGTTTGTTGAGTCGTGCCTTCATGTTGGCATAAATATCTGCTTTTCAGTTAATTCCAGTACTATAAATTGTAAAGGTCAGCTATCAAATAAAATAAATCCCTTTACACCAAAATTGTTACCTACTCTCTCATCTTCTAAATTAATTACTTTGTTTCTGTTTTTTCCTTCATCCTTAAAACCAACAAATTGGTATCAGAGCTTTTTTCTTAAGGGACCTGTGA
>Ga0209489_108785_pt1 | contig 13341 bp, 8 predicted proteins | sample SiratrowhiteBW_FD_187527 | JGI IMG/M metagenome (GOLD analysis project Ga0209489, IMG submission 187527) | Root nodule microbial communities of legume samples collected from California, USA - Siratro white BW (SPAdes) (version 2) | ecosystem: Host-associated > Plants > Roots > Nodule | place: USA... | reverse complement strand
ACCATGTGTTACTGGATTCCTTCTTCACTTATGTCAAGGTTCTTTGCCAATCAATCTCGAACACACTCACACCAAATCAAGACCAAAATCCAATTGCTTGCTTGCTGCCATTGCTTAGCTGAACTTCTCTTGTATGGCTTCATCAAATCCATTTAGTATTGTGAGAATACTAACAACGTGAGTGTTCCTTATGTGAAACAAGCACTCGCACAACATTCATCCCAACCCCTAAACCGCGCAACTCCCTTCACTAAGCGTGAACAGTCCACTGAAAACAGTGGGCGCACAGACTGAAATCAACAATAAAGGAGCGAAATGAATAAGCATAGAATCACAAACTTTTTTCGTAATCTCAATCAAGGGCATAACCCAAACGGATTAGTCTTCCATAAAAGCGAATAAACAAAGTGAGATGAAGAAGGAATGAGAATTGAATAGAAAACAAAATTAAATATATAACGAAATTTAATTGAAAGAAAACCGAATGCAATTGTAGAGAGAAAACGAATTGAGTTCCAAAGCCGAGAGTCTCCAGTGTATCGAACTCCTTTGTCTTTACCTCCTTTCATAGGTGGCTAAACCTAGGTCAGTCCTAAACACTAAACCTAATGGACCCAAATCTTTCAATTCTGGTCCAATAAATAAAAACTATAAATAAAAACTGAAAATAAAAACTGAGAATAAAAACTGATAATGTGGCAGCTCCTCTTCAATTCCAAAATTAATTTCCAAGGCCAATAAAATTCCAAAGCTTCCTTGAAAATAATAATAAAATTAGCTCAAAAAATCCAAATTAAATAAAATTACCAATTTATGGTAAATGAAGCCCAAACAGTGAAATAGAGCAAATAATAGACAATTAAACACAAATCACTAATAAAAATATGTACATAAAGACAAGTAAATAGGGAAAAATAATGACTCATCAGACGCTATTATGAACTATCCAAATATTCACCTACTTGAAATAATATACTTCTTTAGGCCCCACTTTGTCCTTGCCTTTCATCCCGTAGTGTACCAAATTGTGACTTCCCAAAACAGACACTCATGTAGTAACCTAATTTCTAAAAACACTTTAGGTTGACTTAAAGAGAGGGGTGAATTGAACTGTAGAAAGTTTTTGTCAAATATGGTTTAAAAAAGTGAAAGTTTTCACTAGAATCTCTTTCACTGCATTTTGTAAGCACACACCACAAAGACAATCAATTAAAATTTAAAAACAATCGATTTAAATTTCACACAGTAAGACTTATTAAGAAAATTTGAATCAATTGAATTAACAACCAATCGATTGAAATAACTTTCAAATTTTTACAAGTTATCATTGAAAGAAAAACAATTGATTGAGTTACAGAGTTAATCAATTGAAATTTCCAAAATACACTAAGTCAAAAAAAATCAATCACATTCAGTTGATATAAGTGAATACAATGCATGATACTAAAAGATATCAGTCAAATTGAAGATGATTATGCTGCGAAAACAATATTTGTGGTAACCTGATCAAACTTAATTTAAACTAGATTAAAAATACGATAATAGTGAGTGCAGTACGAAAAATTCAATTGGTTGATTACAAAAATAATTGATTGATTTTTACACAGATGTAAAAAAAATACAGCGAAATCAAATGCGAATCAATATTGAAAGAGAGAGAAATCAAACACCCATGATTTATATTGGTCCATGAAAATACTTTTAGGCTAAGTTAGAGACTATTTAGAATACCTTTGCCTATTTAATTATGATTTATCATTTTAGTTGATTGTTGGAATCATTACTGTGTCTTATGTAAAGGTTGTTAAATTGCTTATACTGCTTAATTCATTGTGTTCTATATGAGTGCCTAGTTTGTCATTTGACTTGTTTTGATTCTTAAATTGAATCTTATTTTGCGCATTCTGGTTATTTGTATTGAACATTGCTAAATCCTATCACTGTGTGTTGGTTCTGCAATTTCTGTTCTATATCATTGTGTGAAAATCTGATTTATTCACATCTGTCAGTTTCTAAACTGATTGCATTGAAATTGATTCATTTTCTACACTGCACCTTGAGTCATTGATTCTAGAGATTCTTGAAAACTCTCATTCTATGTGCAAAACATTTTTTGGTGCTTTCTAAATAGGCAAAGGTATTAGAATTAATCACAAGTTCACAATTAAAATAAAATCCAATCCAGAGATTCACTTCATGATATGCATTTGGAACAGGATATTGAAAAACCAAAATTGAATAAAGTACTTCAACTAAATCAGTTTTCTAGTTTTAAGATCCTTTATACAATCCTATTTGATCTTTCAATTAGGAACTAGTTTTACAAACATAGAGTCACAGAACCACAAATAGGTGAATTCAATAATGCAGAATTGAGTTGAAGGTGCAATATAGATGAAAATGAAGAGGGAAAAGTAAGAGAACTATGAATCAACGAAATTAATAGATATGGTTTTCATAAACACAGTTTTATAAAAATTGTAAAACCATAATTGAAATAAAAGCTTTGATTAGAACACATTTCCAGTTAGAAGAAAACTTCATAAAACCACTTTGATGAAACAATAAGCACATAGTGAATTAAACACAGAAACACATATCCTCAAGGTATTCAAAACAACAACACAAAATCAAATTTAATGGCACGATGCAAAATTAAGTACAAAGAGAAGAGCAAGAGAAGAACACACAAGCAATTATACTGGTTCACCCTTCCTCAAGGGCTATACCAACTCTTTCTTGCTACCTTAGCAAGAAAAATTCCACTAACAACACTCAATTGTACACAATTACAATTAGTAACCCTTCTTGCACCTTGCAAGATCACAAATCACCTCTGAATAACAACGTTAACACCCTACAACCCCAAATATTCAGAATACAACAATGCTAAACCCTATAGCATTACCAATACTCGATTGAATAAAATATTACAATTATACAAAATAGAAATGCAACATTTGAATCACACAGGTTCAATAACTCAGTTGTAGAAACCCCCTGATTTTCAGCAAAGGAGATCCTGCTCAAGGCCTCGAAGAACACCAATGGCACAATACAAATTCAAGACTTTTGATTCTTCAAGAACACTTCTTTAAACTTTGAAAAACCAAACAACTTTGTTTCTCATAGAATTCTTGTCACTCTTATTCGTATTTCTCTTCTCTATATTCTTCACAATTCACTCTTAAAAGCCTAGGTATTTAAAGCGTAAAATACCCAAACTATTTTTCATAAAAATAATTAACACAATTATGTGCAAAGCAAAAATAAGTCAATTTTGTCAAAATGGAATCGATTTATTTTTTGATAAAAACTGAATTTTCAAATGATTTATCTCAAAAATTTTTTTGCTCAGTTTTATTACTTTGTTTTAAGTATGTTTCAACTATGCCAGTGATTTTCTTCTCAGCTATGCTTAGGGTTTACCTTCACCTTCACTCACACCCACTAAGACAAAGCCTAAGTCTTAATCTTCAACTTCCATGTATTGCTTTGCCTTTGTCCAATTGCTTGACTTCATCAAATATTGAATCCCTTGAGATTCTTAACAGTTCACCCTTCCCCAAGGGTTACATCCAATCTTCCTCGCCGACAAACAAAGAAAATTCACTAATCACTTAATTTTAAAACCTATACAATAAAGAATTCTTCTTGCACCTTGCAAGAACCTCACAAAACCATGTAGCACACTACTACACACATGCAAAAACTAGCAGCACCACTACAAGTACTACAATATTGCTATAAACCCTTATAGGAGTTCTAAAAACAACAAATTGAATGTAAATTATACACAAAATTACCCCTGCAACATATTTGAGACAAACCAAGCTCAAGAACCAATTGTAGAAGACTTCTCTGATTCTGAATATGATGTAAATCAATGCAGAACTGTCATAAACCAGTGGACACACAATAAGAGCCCTTTCTTAAAGTTTTCTTGGTTAAAGATTCACTTTTCTATCTTGAAAAACGATTCTTGCTATTATCTTGAATTGCAACACATTGTTAAATCAAAGTTCTTTCCCTCAGTATTAAGTATGTTTGAAAAGCTATGAAAAACATGTTTATAAAGCAGTTTTACAACAGGTTTAAAATATTTATTAAAACAATTAATAATGGGAAATCAATCGATTTTAAAATTTAGTTAAATCGATTGATTTTACACAACAGAATTTTTGCTTATTTTTATTTTTCAAAAATAGTTTCAAATTAATTTCTTAAGACTTCTTGGATTACCCACTAATTTATGAACCCTGCACGTGATTTAGTCAGCACACACCCTCACTAAAAGTTAAGACAAAGTCTTCAAATCAGTTTGAACTTGAGTTGTCTTTGGATCAATTCACTTTAACTGTGCTTTGATTGCCCTTGACTTCATCAAATACAAAATCTGCAAGATTTTCAGTAATTCAACTTTAAAACCTAGGATTTTTTCACAGCAAAATACTCATGACATTTTTAATAATCACATAATGAAATGATCATAAGGTTATGTTATATGTAACTCATTTCATAAATTGTAGACAATGTTCAAACAAATACAACCAGTAAATAATAACATAGCATACAAGTAACTTTATTTTATCCAAATTCATCAAAAATACATACTTTTACCTTATATTTATTTATATATAAAAAATGATATTGAAATTATTACAAAATAGAATAAAATAAGAATTAAAGCAAGAACTTTAAATTGTAAAAAATAGGTTGGACCGAGTTTAAGAGGGGGGGTGAATTGAACTTTAAAAATTTTCGCAAAACTGGAAAGTGATTCACGAATGAGAATGAATTATCTTTATAAAATCAATATACAGATGTTTAGAATATACAATGGAAGTATTACAAATTCAATTAAACAATTTACAATGAACAAGATGATTAGATTTTAAACCAGTCAGTTCAGATGAAAACAACAATTGAATAATATCAATCAAGAAGAGTAGGAAGAAAAGCAAGAACACAAATTTTTATCCCGGTTCACCCTTCCGCAAGGGCTACGTCCAGTCCTTTGCCAAACCAGCAAATATTTCCACTAAAATGATCCAAGATTAGTTTTACACCCTTGCTCCCAACAAGTTACAAACTGCTCCCTGCAGTACTTACTACTCCCAACAGTAAACTCACCACACTGAACCCTTCAGCTGGTGTTACACCAGTACAGAAACCCACTGCACTGTTCAATTACGCTCTAGTAATTGAATACAACAAGAACAAAATACATTTCAAATCAAACAACCACATTGTTCGCAATACAAAATGGATTGAGATCAAGGATGGAAGACTTAGCTCTGGTCCAGAACCAAAGCAGTTGATCCTCACTCAAGAAGTGCTTCAAGATTCATGATCTTTATGATTTCTTGTGTGAAAATCAATTCGAAAATAGTTTGCATAAAAAGGGCGCTTGTGATCTCTTAGGAATTCTCAAAAGGATATTTCAGAAATCTCAAAGTTATGAAAATGATAGAGACCATTCCTTTTTATAGTCAATTTTGATTTAAAACAGCTTAGCTGTCACTAGTTCAATTAATTGAACAAACCATTCAATCGATTGAATCGACCGTTAGTTGACTCAATCAAAGATTCCAATAGTAACAGAAATAACTGCCACATTCAAGCGGTTGTTTTAAAAATTCAATTGATTGAAAAAAAATTTTTTAGCAAAAATCAGTTTAGACTATTTTTCTTAAACCAATTTTAATAAAAATATTTGTGAATCTCTTAACATCCCAGGAATGGTGAACCATGCCACTAATGATTAAGAACTCAGCCAACAACAACACACAAACCCAACTAAGGACCAAGACCGAATCACTCAACCATCTTCATGCTGGCTCAAAGTCATCCACTTGAACATTCTGGTCCAGGTTGGTTCCAACAGATTCTGCATGAGGTAGTCTTCATCAACTCACGTGCTAGGCATTGGTCTAACATAGTCCAGATCCAATCCATCAGAACTTTACCAAGTTATGGTCTTTATTGACTTCATCAAATCACATGCTTGGCATTGGTGCTAACATAAATAAATATAGTTTTGATAAAAGTGGAGATAAAATAAATTAAATAAACAAAAAAACAGGACCAATGTATAACTGCAAATAAAATAAATAAAATAAATAGGACCAATGCATAATTATAGATAAAATAAATAAAATAAATAAGACTAATACAAAACTAAAGATAAAAGAAATAAAACAAATAGGACTAGTGGGTAACTAGAGTTAAAATAAATAAAATAAAAGGACCAGTGTGTAATTAGAGATAAACTAAATAATAAATAAAATAAATAGGACCAATGCGTAACTAGAGATAAAATAAATAAATAAATAGGACCAGTGCGAAAAAGAAGATATAATAAAATATAATAAATAAGACTAGTGTGTATTTGAAGATAAAATAAATTGGACCAATACATAACTGGAGATAAAAAAAATAAAATAAATAGGATTAGTGCATACCTGGAGATAAAATAAATAAAATAAAAAGAGCTAGTGTGTGACTGGAGATAAAATAAATAAACAAATAAAGAGAGTAATATAATATATAGTTCAAGATTATTTAAAATAAATAAATAAAATATTAATAAAACACATATAAGTTAATTAAGATTAACATAGAAAGAGCTTAACCTCACTTCTTCTACCTTTAAATGGAGAGACACAATAGGAATAAAGTTACAAATGTTTGTAGAAGATTTAAGAGTTCTCTTGCTCCAAATCCTCTCTTTTTCTTTCTTCCTCTCTCTTTGCCTCTCTTCATTCTCTCACTCTGCTCTCTCTTTTCCCCTTTCTCTATCCCACTCACACCTATTTATATTACTAATTTATTTTTATTTTATTATTATTCTTCTTTTTTAAATTTTTCATCCAAGTCTAACCATGCTTACCTCTTAAAACAGATAAGCTTTACACACATGTCACTTTTGCCTCTTAAATTTGTCCTCCAAGTTGGTGTTGTGATCACTCACATAACTTTTTTTATTTTTTTAATTAAATATTTTAATAAATATTTTTTAATAAAATATTTTAATAAATACTTTTAAATAAATAATTCTTATTATTTACTTTTATTTTTTATTTTTTATTTAATTACAATTTTTGTTAAAAATACTTGATTTATTTTCTAACATTCAAGATTTATCTAAAATATAAATATTTTTAAAATGATAATTAGATAATATGAATTAAAAACTTAGAGTTTATCTAACTCTTATTCTAAGATAAAATAATTAATATATTTATTTAAAAATATGGATGTTACATTTAGTAATCTAGAAGAGTGTTTTATCCTTTGTATATGTTGAAAGAGGTTTATCTTTCCTTTAGTGAGCAAACTATGTGGTCATTCAGATAAAACCTTTTCACAAATCTTATTTGTATAATGAGGAGTGATTATTGTTCAAAGAATATTCAGTTTTAACCAATAGTAGTCATTGTCTAAAAAATACTTTAGGTAGTTAGGAGCGGTTGCATTCCAAAAGTTACTTGAGTTATTAGCCAAGAGTGATTGAGTTGCAAATAATACCTAAGCTAGTTTTAACAAGAAGTGGTCGATTTCTAAATAATACCAGTGTTGTAACTTGCTGGGATAGTCTGCATAGTAAATCTCAATCAGTTGATTGAGATCTGAATGTAGTCTACACTATCAAACAAACTAGTATAGAAATCCCCAACATAAATCTTTCTTTCTTTTATCTCTTATTCATTGCATATTATAACTTTGCACTAATTAAAGAAGGAGAGTTTTACAACATAAGTTTTTTAAAAAAACTTTTGATATTTTTCAAGTGAAACTATCGTTTAATCCATAAATGTTTTATGTTTTTAAAATGCTTTCTACAAAGAAAAAATGTTAAAATTTCACTAAGTAAACTCCCAAGAAAGAGAGGTGGGTAATGAATGAACACTCCTAAGTACCAAGTCTTTTCTAGCCAGAATCTTCCCTAGATTACTTTCAAAAACCTTCTTTGTAAAAAACTTCAAAAAGATGCTTTTTCAAATGTGTATTCACATACTCCTAAGGACAAAAAAGGTAAATTATTTTTTAGTCTGAGATATTAAACCCTAATTTGTCATGAAGACCAAGAAATTAAACAAAATAACAATATAAAGTTCACATAATGATATCTTAAAGAAAATAAAATCTAGACAAAGTCTAAGTGAAAGCGCATATGACAGTTTGAGCCCATTGATATACTTTCACAAAACTAAATGCTTAAATATTACAAAGTTTGGAGAAGAAGATGAGATTGTACCTGTTGGAGATCCCACACTGACTAGAGAAAAGATTTTTCAATAGTTTATAAGTGGGTGCAAAACCTCACCTCATAAGTCAGTTTTGTAAGGTTGAGTTAGGCTTACACTACTGGAAAATTATTGAATAGTGAGCGAAATTAGTGACCGAATGAGTGACTGAAACAATTTGATCACTATGAGTGACCGAAACAGTGATCGAAAAATTCGATCACATATTCGGTCACTGATTCGGTCACTGATTTCGGTCACTGATTCGGTCACAGATTCGATCACTGATTCAATCACTGATTTCGGTCACTGATTCGGTCAAACATTCGATCACTAATTTCGGTCACAAATTCGGTCACTAATTCGGTCATAAATAATAATAATAATAATATTAATAATAATAATAATAATAATAATAATAATAACAATAATAATAATAATAATAGAACCCATAAATATGAAAGATATTTATACAAGATTTAAAGTTCCTAATCAAAATATAACTATAAAAGATTTACAAGAAGAAATAAAAAATCTTAAACAAGAAATACAATTATTAAAAGAAAATGATATTTCATTAGAATATAGATTATTAGAATTAGAAGGAAAAGATATAATAAGAAATCAAAGTAAGGTAGAGTTGGAAACAAAAACTTCTAATTATGAGGCAGAAACATCAAATAACAATTATATAAATTTATTAAGTTTGATCACCACTCACAAATGGCATACTGAGATAAAGCTAGTAATAAAAGGAGAAATATTTAATACTATAACATTAATAGATTCAGGAGCAGATGTAAATTGTATACAAGAAAGATTAATATTAACTCAATATTATGAAAAGACATTAGAGAAAGTAACCAATGCAAATGGTTCTAAAATGAATATTCAATATAAGCTTTCTAATGCAAAAATTTGTAAAGGTAAAATATGTTATAATACCTCCTTTGTATTAATAAAGAACATGAATGCTTGTATGATATTAGGAATTCCATTCTTAACATTAGTATATCCTTTTTAGGTTACTGAAAAAGGACTAATAACAAATACCATGTTTAAAGAAATATGTTTTGAATTCATAAAACCTCCTAGAACTAGAGAATTAAATTTATTAAAAGAATCTTCAATATCACATATAGAAGGTAAAAGAAATCAAATAAATTTATTAAACAAAGAAATAAGAATTAAAAGAGTAGAAGAACAACTTAAAAACCATAATATTCGAACCATCATAAAAGAAAATGAAGAAAAAACAGAAAAAGAAATTTGTCAAACAAATCCTACTGGTTTCTCGCATAGGAAAAAATATACTATTGCATTACCTTACATAGATAATTTTGATGAAAAACAAATCCCTACTAAAGCCAGACCATACAGATGAATCAAGAATATTTAGATTATTGTAAGAAAGAAATACAAGAATATTTAGACAAAGGATTAATAAGACCATCAAAGTCACCCTGGAGTTGTTCGGGATTTTATGTTATGAAAGCCTCCGAAATGGAAAGAGGAGCTCCAAGTTTAGTTATAAATTATAAACCTTTAAATAAAGTATTAAAATGGATTAGATACCCATTACCTAATAAAATTGATTTAATAAAAAGAATTCATGATGCCACAATATTTTCAAAATTTGATATGAAATCAAGATATTATCAAATATCAGTAAAAGAAGAAGATAAATATAAAACTGCTTTTGTAGTACCCTTTGGACATTATGAATGGAATGTAATGCCCCAAGGACTAAAAAATGCTCTTAGTGAGTTTCAAAACATTATGAATGATATATTCTATCCATATATGAAGTTCTCTATTGTATATTTGGATGATGTATTAATATTTTCAAAAAACATAAATGAACATAGACAACATTTAGATGAATTTATAGAAATAATAAACGTAAATGGATTAGTTGTATCAGCAAAAAAGATAAAAATATTTCAAACAAAAATAAGACTTTTAGGATATGAAATATATAAAGGAACTATTACACCAATACAAAGATCATTAGAATTTGCAGATACAGATGAAATTAAAGAAAAACAACAATTACAGAGATTTTTAGGATGTGTTAATTATATAGCAGACTTTATTCCAAACATTAGAATTATTTGTGCACCATTATATTCAAGACTTAGAAAGAATCACCACCATGGAATGAAAACATGACCTCAGCCATAAAACAAATTAAAAACTTAGTAAAGAAATTGCCATGTTTAGGTATTCCAAACCCTTCAGCTTTCCTAATAGTCATGACCGACGCTTCAGAATTAGGATATGGGGGATTTTAAAACAAAAACTTTCTCATGATTCAAAAGAACAAATTGTCAGATATCATTCTGGAATCTGGCATGCATCACAACAAAAGTATTCTACCATTAAAAAAGAAATTCTTTCAATAGTTTTATGTTTACAAAAGTTTCAAGATGATTTATTCAATAAAAAGTTTTTAATAAGAACTAATTGTAAAGCTGCACCCAGTGTTTTGACAAAAGATGTTTAAAACTTGGTTTCAAAGCATATTTTTGCCAGATGGCAAGCATTATTATCATGTTTTGATTTTGATATAGAACATATAAAAGGAGAAAAAAATTGCCTTCCAGATTTGTTAACAAGAGAATTTTTACAAGCATCATCATGAGTGGTAAAACAGTGTCAAAAGATCATTATGGTCTCCCACTGGGATCAAATAAAGCTCTGACTTCCATAAATACTGGTAAAAGTCATCATGATGCATCTTCATTATTTTTAAGGCCTCAAGTACGTCATAAACATTCAACAATAGTTGATGTTGTGAAGAATCCTAATCCATCAGCTTCCACAAATAGATATACCTCATTACAATATACCAATATCCTTATAGGCCCAAAAGACTTTACAGCCAATACTTCTAAATTGGCCACTCTCCATAATCCTTCAACCATAAATCCTCAAACCACTCTAGCCACCATAGAAAACTACATAAATAAGCCAGAAATATTACCCATCATTACTTTAGAAAGACAATGGATAAAAGAGACCCCCACTAAAACTACTAAAGCTATATTTCCTCCAGAGTTCCATTATCCACCCATAGACACTACCATGACCCGTACCTTTTATGAGTTCATATTAGTTGATACAGATTTCGCTGAAATATCACATACCCGAGATTCTAATGGCCACATAATGTATTCAAAAATAAAAATATTACAGGTTATAACTCCACAGGAATGGAATAAACCATTACATGGAAAAGATCATTTTCCAGAAGCTTCAATCCTCAGTATTATTCATATTATGATTATATAGATGCTTGGAGTCACATATTATATTTTATCCCAGAGAAACATTCATGGTTTATATGGTTCAGAAAGGGAATCCCATTAAAATTTCCAAAATGGTTCATAAAATGGTTCATGGACTTCGGACCGTTGCCTTCAATATTTTCAGCTAAGATAAATGAGGTATGCACATACTTTTGAGAACATTCAACATTTGTACCAAGATATAGGCTCATATGATTCATAGCTTCTCAATGCATTACTTGGATTCTGACATGGGATTATGCAATAACCCAGCCATATGAAGCAGTTGAAATAAAATCATTATCAAGAAGAATCAAAATCAAATGGTGGAGAAAATTCAATACCAAATTAGTACAAAAGGAAAAAATAAAAGAATGGTTACAAATTAGTCTGGCACAAACTGAAGAAAATCCACAAAGGATGAATGAAGAATCATTATTTCTATCAGAAAAATAGAGAGTAATGGTAGCCCTTACATCTGCCAGCTTAAAAGAAGAATTTGAAAGGACATTATAAATAGCAACCTCTATACACGGATCTAATGAAGACAGTTCAAAAACAGAATCATCACCATCCAGTCCATATCCTCATTTGGATGACTTGTAAGCAAAGAATCTCATAAAGCATAAAGAGACGTAAAGTATGATGAGACATAAAGCATGAAGAGACATAAAACATGAAGAGATACAAAGCTTGAAGAGACATAAAGCATGATAAGACATAAAGGCTATTTGTCATTACATGTATTATTGTAAGAAAAAAGTCAAAGATGTAATCATTAAGCTAGATATTTCTATATGTAATTATTAAGATGCAAATAATGTGTATTGTCCTCTAGTCAAGTAGTTTTCTATATAAGGAAGCCTTCCATAGTGTTGAAGGCAGAGTGTTTCATAGAGTTTTCAAAGAGTCTAAGAAAGTCTACTAGAGTGTGCTTGTAAGTGTGGTTTGTAATGTGTTTTCTTTAATAAAAGCTTTCGAATGATGTTTTCCAAGACTTGCATCCTCTTTGTAAGTTTTCATTACTTATCTTTTCATTATTGTTTACATACTCTTAATAATAGTAATAATAATAATAATTATTATTATAATAGTTATAATAATATCAATAATAATAATAATAATAATAGTAATAATAATAATAATAATAATAATAATTACAATAATAATAACAATAATAATAATACTAAAAATAATAATAATAATAATAATAATAATCATAATAATAATAATAATAATAATAACAATACTACTACTACTATTACTAATAATAAAAAAAATAGTAATAATAATAACAAGAATAATAATTATAATAATAATAATTATTGTTGAACATTAGACGGTCCAAAGTCCCTTTAGAGGATTAAATCATTTGATAAAGTTTTGATGATAACAAAAATCAAGTATATATTTATATTTGATGACTTATAAACATTGTGCAGTTAACATTATTATTATTATTGTTATTATTAAAGCAGGAGACACATGGTCCATAAAGAGATAAGTTTTCTTACTATTTACTTTTATGTGTTATTGATTTGATTTAAATTGATTTTATATCAAATTGTGTTTTAACGTTCAAATCTGTTCATAATGGAAATTATTCAAATTATTATGGACTATTTAGATGTGATTAATTGATTTTATATCATATTGTGCCCTAACGTTCAAATCTGTTCATAATGGAAATTATTCAAATTATTATGGACTATTTAGATGTGATTAATTGATTTTATATCATGATGTGCATTAACGTTCAAATCTGTTCATAATAGAAATTATTCAAATTATTGATGAGTATC
>Ga0209489_108784_pt1 | contig 13343 bp, 7 predicted proteins | sample SiratrowhiteBW_FD_187527 | JGI IMG/M metagenome (GOLD analysis project Ga0209489, IMG submission 187527) | Root nodule microbial communities of legume samples collected from California, USA - Siratro white BW (SPAdes) (version 2) | ecosystem: Host-associated > Plants > Roots > Nodule | place: USA... | reverse complement strand
ATATATATATTTATATATATATATATATATATATATATATATATATATAAATATATATATATATATATATATATCAATTTAATTTATTTTCATTATATATTTACTTGTTACAATGTAGTTAAAAAGTAGACAATAGAAGGATAAAATCTCACATATCTAAGTTTCTTATATGCAGAATATCCCAACATATCCTATTTGATACTAAATTTTATATTAAGTGATTTAGTACAATGATCCCAAGCATTCTTACTTGTTAGATGATTTTATATAAAACACTTACCAAATGATACTCAACATTTCCTATACTCTTGGATGAAATATATGTTTGTCTGAAATCATGATATGAAGAAAATAAAATGACAAATTATGCATATACATAAACATACACATGCTTCATATAAATTTGTTTCATAAGTGTCGCGACCTGGTCGACGACGGCTGACTGTGATGCCAATAATAGTGGAAAATGGAGTGAAAATAAAGAGATGGTTTGATTTGAAAATCGGAGAAAATGAGTCGTCATCATAGTTTTTACGGAAAACTATGGAAAACCAAGAAAAGAATAAAGAAAGGTCTGCGAACTAGAGATAAGCTTGGGAGTCGGTTACACGTGGGAAAGGTATTAACACCCCAAAGCGTCTGTCCTAAGATAGTACCTTTAATCAGATGAGCAAAATCAAATGCACTTTATTAAATGTTTATTTTTCCCAAAAATTAAAAATAAAATGCAAATAAGAACAAAATAATAATTTTTAAATTAAAGGACCTGACAAGGATTGACCTTGCTCTTACGTATTCTTATCTGTGATAGGATTCACGTAGTTCTAAAAAATGGCAAGATTGCTTTGGAAATTTGATATTTTTATTTTTTGAATTTTTATATTTTTTTATTATTTTTCGAAGATGAAATTTTATTTTAGATATCGCTTGACGTGTACGGTCCTTTGATGATCTAAATGAAATATTTTCCGATTTAAATTCTGCATGATGCGTACGGTGTTTTGATATATTTAATTGAAGTTATTTAAAAAATGAATTTCGCATTACGCGTACGACCATTTGGAGATCCAAACAAAAATAATAATTTACATTTAAAAAGATCAAGACAATGGAAAGAAATTACATAAAAGAGAAATGGGGACATGCATGTGATATATATATATATATATATATATATATATATATATATATATATATATATATATCAAAATAAAAGAGAAAATGATGATGAGTTAACGGAGGAAAAACCCATTTTTAGACCCAAACCAAATGTGCAACACGCAAAATTAGGGGGTGCAAAGAGTGACCTTATTGGGCCATGCACAGTGGCCCAAACACCTAAACCAACAACCTTAACTTCTTACTTCCCCAAAAGCATATCCTATGATTTGGTGGAGAAGCACGGCGCAGCATGGGAGTCATGACCAGCGTAAGCCATTGATGGCGGCGAAGACCTGGTCTTATGCGATGGTAGCAGCTTGTGGAGGTTTGTGGAAGCGTGGCGGTTCACAGAGACGTTATGTGATGTCGTGGCTCTTGATGATTGAAGCACGGTGGCACGCGGTGATGTCGGAGGCTTGCGGAGGCTCGTATGAAGCATAGGTTGACCGAGAGTGCGGGGCTGCTCACATGGTGTGTTGCGGTGGCCATGGCGACGTTCGTGGTGGCTCAAGGAGGTTGTGGAAGAGCCACCAACGACGGCGAAGGCCTAGTCATCGACCTGGCGAACCTGCGGTGGCACTAGGGGTGTGACGGTGGCACGATGGTGTTCATTGATTTCCAGCGGCGGTGGCGAATGACGATGGTGGCAGATTTGGTGGCGATTTGGTTGATGGCAGAGGTGTGTGTTTATGACAGTGAGGTGTAGGGTTCCGTCGCGGGGGCTCGTGGTGGTGACACGACGGTGGGGGATGAAGATGAAGCAAGACATGACATAAACGAAGCTGGGAGGCTCTTTGAAGTATGATCATAAATTTAATAAAGAAGAAATTATAGGTTTTGCTATTTGTGAATCAAATTCAGATTTGAATTAAAGATTGGGGATTTCTATGATAATTATTTGGGTTTTGAATGGGATCTATGTTTTTTCGTTTCTTGGAGTTTTTGATTTCTGGGTTTCGATTTCCGATTGAACTTTCTTTAAACTCCGACTAATTTTTTTTTTTACAGAGTAACACAATGACCACCATCACAAAACCTTCTCTTCTCTGTAAAGAATTCAATATTGAATTTGGATACACTGCCGGCGAAAACACCGTGTAGCTCACGCAATCCCTAACAACAAATTCCCGGAACAGTTTGCTCTAAACTCCATTTACATAACTAATCTTATTTTGAAAATTTTCTGGGATTGAATCATTCACTGTTTTCATATTTATGAGGAAAAAATTGAAACAACATTGGCATCACGATGAGCACAAGAATATCAAGACAGCAAAGAACATCAAGACAACAAGCATCTCAGAATACACAAACATACAAAAGGCATAAAGATTGTTCACATACCTATTGAAGCCTCTTCTTCAGAAAACCTTTTTTTTTTTTTTATTCTGTAACTTTATCCTTTTCTTCTCTCAATTTCTGAAAATTTTGTATTAGGCTGTACCAAGAACTACTGTAACTTGGTTTTTTCTATAATCCCCCCTTCTTGATTGCAACTGGACTGTATGTAATCTCTGCCTTTGCTTTCTGTGTAAAACTATTGTGATCCCCTGAATCAGTAAAAGTCCCCCTGATATGTACCAGTGGTATATGAATGAACGTGTAGGAATCGTAAGCCACCCTCCCATCCCTCTTAATTGTTCAAGATTTTCTTTCATATGGAATCAAAATGACTATTAGATAGTAGAAGAAAACCATCCCCTATTTACTGATTTCTCTATTTAACTAAATTCAAGAGTTTGTAATAACGCTTAACCAATATTTAACTAAATTCAAGAGTTTGTAATAAGGCTTAACCAATTCAATTTAATGCATAACCATATCAACTAACTTAAAATGAAAATAGTTTAAGCAAATCATAACAAATTTTTTCTAATGTTCATTTATATTCTATTCTTTTTCTCTCTTCATATGCAATGGCAACAAAAAATAAAAAGCACAATGTAATAATAAGAAAAAACAAATAACAGCCTAAAAAAAATGATATTGGGCTCAACCCAAAAATAATAAAAAAACATGGTTAAAAAAAATGAAAAAGAGAAGGTGCAAATAGTAAAATAACTGAAAGAAACCTAATAATGGGCTTGGCTCAACAAAAAATATCAAAAAGAAAATGTAATTAGTAAAATGATCTATCAAAAAGAAAATGTAGAAAAAAATAGTGTAAAATAGTAAAAAATATTTTTATTTTATTTGTATTTGTTTCATCAGGAGAAAATTGGGTATTGACAATAAATTTTGAGGAATGTTCCATAACTTAAATCCTTATTTCAAAATACATGGTTCTGACAAAAAAAAGTAGCTTATAGACTATTCTTACTACATTGTCTACTATACTTTATAACATAATTCTTTTCTTTCCTTTTCCAACTAGGTACATGTAATAGATTCATTAATGGATTTTGGTAGATAATAGATGACAAGGCAAATGTCACCACTACTAGTCCATCTAAATTCAATGATATTCTGACACTATAAGAAAATTATATTGTGGAATTAGTTGTGCCTCGAAACGTCACTATATTTTTAATGACATTGTTGCCCTAACCATGTCTATAGAAATAAGTCGAAATGTCTATCATTCCTTGCTTTTTATTTGAATGGAGGAGTCATCGAGTAGTCAACAAAGAAAACTTCTTTGAGGTTTAAACAATTGTCATAATAAAACAAAATAATCAATTTAAAAATTAGTATTTTTAGGAGAACGATTCCTTTTCAGCAGTTATATGTAAAAATCTTTGTCTACATGTTGTTAGTAATAATCAATTCATTCATTCTACTCAAGATATCACTTCTGGATATACTCCTTCTAAAAATAAAAGATATGTGTTATAAATATGTTTTCTTGTTTTTGTATAATAGTATTGATAGTATTGAAGATATTAAAATATGTAAGTAACATAATAAATAAATTGAATGGAACTATAATGTCTTGTTAGGATGATTGAGCATTTACACACCTCTAACCACCTGAATAAGTATCTGCTAGCCAATTATTCTCAAAGAATTACATCTCCGTTAGAGACATTCACATACATAACATGATCATGACTATCAATCACATCATTATAGTAAATACTTTAATATAATCAATGTTTATTCTACAACATATCTTTTATAAACTTATTGTAGTTCATTAAATCTTTCAAAGGTACAATTCCTAATTTCCATGATGAATAATAAAAGATCAATTAGAGTTAAAACTTTAACAGGTAGTAAGGCTTAGAGTTACCTTACCAAAAATACGAAAATAGCTAATATGCACGTATATCTGCTTTTTCTTACCTTGATTTTTGTCATTCCTTTCTTCGAGTTCCTATTGATGAGTAGTGAATTGTATCTTAAACATTTGAGGGTTCTATTTATAGAGGGTATAGTAATCATTACTTCTAGTTATATTCCAAGTATTTGAGGACAATTTAGATTAGTTCTAAAGTTTAGTTTCCAATTTTGAAGTGTAGAGGAAGTTTTCAATTGTAGTAATATATTAGGGTACACTAATTATATGTAGAGTTTATCCATAACATTTAATACAATTCGGATTTTTATCCTAAAATCTTATGTTCACTTGAAAACGGATTCGTCTGACAAAATTAAAATTACTTAGATGATCAAAGAATGACTAAAACAAGTTAAATGATGAATGACATTTATTAGACGATGCCCTTCCAAAATCCTGACAGATGATATCATGGACTAAATACAATAATTTTATTATGCACACTATAAGAAAAACACAAAATACCAATGAAAAATTGTCGACAAATTTTTTTTCATCGCTAAAATCTAATTATCGACTAATTTTAACGATAAAAATTTTACGATTAATTTATCGACGAATTTAATCCGTCGATAATTATTGACGAAAAAATTTACCACCAAATTATTCATTGATAAATTGATCATCAAGCCATCAATAAATTGACCATTAGTTTACCGACGAATATTCATCGATAAATTGCCCACCAAGTTAGAGATAAATTTATTTCATTAATAATAATAATATAAATATTTATAATAATAATAATTATAATAATAGTATTAATATAATAATAATAATATTTATAATTATAATAATAATAATTATTTTAATAATAATAATTATTTTAATAATAGTCGTAACGTGACAGGAAAGTTATTCTGATGGTATGATTATAGGTTCTCTCGAACTACTAAGAGATATTAGGTTTAATATTTATAATAATAATATTTATAATAATAGTAATAAAAATGATACTAATAATAATATAATATAATAATAATAATAATTTTTATAATAAAATAATATTTGTTAATTTATCGATATATTTTAGAGTGTTACTGACATATTTGTCTATCGATAATTTCAATTTTTTTTGTGATGATAAGTTTTTTTAGGATGTTACATATACACTTTTCATATATTCCAATACCAATTCAATTATGCATATGAAATCTAAATATTTTGAAGTACACTTTGTTAAGGAATGAGTTCAGAAAAAAAAAAAAGAAGAAAGAGCTTCACTTGATTTATTTTTCAACATATTCTAAATTGCAAATGTACTAATGAAACATTTCTCTTTCTTTCTTTCTCTTTAAGTTTTATGATGTTTAAATGTAAACTTATGGTTAAAGAGAATACTAAGTAGTGATACGTTTATATCTATCTTCACACTCATATGAATTTCACTACCATCAAATATTTTCTTATTTATATCAAATTTTAATTTTTTAATAATTATTATTCATTTTTATAACAGGTTCTTTTTTGTACTTGATTGGAGGAAGACTTTTTTTTATTATCATCTATTTTGTTTTAAGTTTTAATATTTTTTTTATTTTAAGTTTTAGTTCAATTGTATTATAAATATTGACAGTTTAAAACATTATTATTATAATTTTAAATGTCTTTTAAAATTTCCTTCTAATTGCATCTATATATATTTATTAATATTGGGATTTTTTTGATTTTCAAGATTGGGTTACTTGACATATATTTTTGTAATTTTTTTTATCACAATTCCACATTGCGTCGGCCTTTCAATGACTTATCCGACACTACATTTGTAGCATTTTGCGTCGATCAGACTTACGCAAGGATATTAGTTTGTAATTACTTTTAGCATTTGCGACGACTTGATCCTTGCTAATGTCCTTGTATTATATTAGCGACGGCTAAGCCATTACAACTATCTCAGCATTTGCGACAACTTGGCCCTTGTATCCTTGTGTGGTCTTGGCTATCGCAAAATGTTACAGATGTAATGATGCCTTAACTGACACGAGCTTTTAAAATAGCAACATTTTTTGTAACGGCTTAATTATCGCTATTTAATCTAGTTCGTGACTGACGTTAATTTCATGTTGCTTCTAAAATTTTAATGTCTGTTATATAATCACCACTTAACCGATATATAAATATCAATTTTTCTATATTTGCATTGATTTTTAATCGATGCTAAAATATATATTTTTTTGTAGTGTTTCTATGTTTTATGATGTTCAAATAGAAACTACCAATAATTTTAAAAAGAGCAATAGGTAGTGATACGTTACATACATGTACGACCATGCATGTTTTTGGTTTTTTGTGTTGTATATATTTTTCTTTTAAATATTACATCTTTTTGAATAATATCAATTTGCTTTTCTTTTTTCTTTGATTCTTCACATGATGTGAAAGTTAAAAAGAGTATCTTACACATGTCTGTGTTTAAGAATGAGACTAATGTTTTAGATATATGATAATTATGTATCAAGAACCTCTATGAAAACATAAATATAATAAAACTAAAATATGATATAAAAAAATATCTCCTCAATCCTCTTCATTTTTTTATTGAAAAAGGTTCAACTTTCAACTTTTGACTTTTTAAGTGGGTATATAATTTGTTGAATCATGTTCAACATTAAATAATAATTTGATTTTAAACACCATCATTTTGTTTACAATATAAGTCCTATATGATTATGTTTGCAAATTAGGAATGTTGGTAAACCTAAATGGAAAATGAGTAAAGATAAAATTGAAAAATGTACATTTATATTTTAAATCAATATTTATTAACATTAATGATTTGTAAAAAAAAATTAATAATTAGTATAAAACGTTATCTTTTTAAATTGGATAAGGAAACTTTAAAAAGTAAGGTGTAGTTTAAAAAAAATTAACAATTAAAAACTGTGATAAAATTAAATATATATAAAATTATATAATTAATTATAATTTTAACCATTAACTTTATAACTAATGATTCCAAGTGTATTTTATCAACTATCATTCTAGAAATGTCAAATCTCAATTGACTCACACCTTACCTAGTAGCAAATACACACAAAAAAATATATAACAAAATACAAGGACGTTATAAACCTTGCAGTTAATTTTTCTATTATAACTTACTGAGTGAATGTGAAAAATAAAAACATTTGACAGTTGTTTTAGATGTCCATAAAATGAACCCTGGTTACCAATTTTATGATCAAATATTAATTTTTTTAATGTCTCATACTCACCTAATACATACATACCTAATACATACATTTTTAGTATATATAATGCTGACTTATTCAATTATATTTAATAATCAAACTCAAATTAATTTAATAACCTGAAAATGGTAATGGATGATTACATTGAATATTTAAACTCAAATTAATTTAATAACCTGAAGATGATAATGGATGATTATATTGAATATTTAAACTCAAATTAATTTAATAACCTGAAGATGGTAATAGATTACTGTTTTACTATGTTTTCTTCATTTCCTTTTATATTTTGTATATCTGCATTTAACAAAAACAAGTTAGTAAACTACATTACTTTATTTATCTATTTATTTTTATGACTTTCCTTAATTGCTTAATATGTTCATGTCCTTATTTCTTATATAAGATTAATATCAAAGAATAGTGAGTAAAAGAACTATCATTTTTCGCACACAAGGTTCTTACCTCATCTCTCTCTTTGCTATAGTTTTGATTGATGAATGTTGTAGATAGTGTTTTAATAACTCCTGTCTTAATTTTTTTCTTAGTTTTAGTTTCTCCAGCAGTAACAAGCTAGCTAGTAACTAGCAGCTAGCAATTTCACGAACACTTTCTATCTAGTTGAACAATTACATGACATTATGTTTATCAATAAATGGTTAATTTCATGTTCTTTCTCAAACTGATTTCTATATATATTAATTCATGCAGGTACCGAAACTTTCTCCCTCAATTAAAAGGATTTCTCCAGAAGGTTCATTCAAACTTTCATTTTTCTCTTTGAATTGTTGTCTCTCTTCGTGTATAATGGCCGAGAAGTACTTTCTCTTTGTCCTATTTCTTCATTCATCATGTTGAAAATTAATTTGTTTTGGGGTGAAGTATCTACTGATTTTAAAGTTGATTTTTGCTAAATGAATTTGTCTGGTTATCTTAATCCTCTCAACTATAACCTTTTTATTTTCATTCACAGTACTTCAATTTGAAACATTATTTAGGGAGATTGAGTCTAATACCACTGCAACTAAGAACTTTTTCGACCGATGATTTGATTTTTGATATTTAACCTGATTGAATTATTTGATCAATTCTAATGACAATTATGAAAAAAGTTCAAATCCTAATAAAATTGTTTCATTTTACATTTTCTCTTCTTTTAAAGTTAATGATTTACTTCATCTAGGAATAGTTCGAAAGAAAAACTTAAATTAGACTAGGCTAATGGAGTATTTGTGGTTTGACCTTTGGAGTTTCGGTTACGATTTCTTTTAACGACAAACTGTAACTGTGAAGAAGAGAGTGTATAACAAGTACCCGGATGAATATAGATAGATTTTTAATTTATGAAAAAAAAAATCAATATATAATAAAAAATATCAAAGTGATTAAACTGCTAGATTTATTAATTTTATATTTATTTTCTAATTTCACGTAAAATTTAGTGAACTACCATTCATTATGCATACATATGAAATAAAATCTTAAATCTTTTAGTTTGGTAGGAGCTGCGAATGGATCAAGGACAAACAACCGCAATGTCAACCTCCAATGGTGTAACTAGTGCTTTTGACTTTGATGAAATCGTCACAAATGCTGCTCAACTTCCCCTATCCTCAACCAAAAGGTATTCAAAATGGTTAGAAATGTAAGTGCAAATCTAAATGTTTAGCTAGAAATAAAAAATTAGCAACATATGATAAATAATAAGATCACAAAAATCATTATTTTAAAATTTTGTTATAAGTAAATCCCTTTAAGACTAGAATGATATGATAAACGAGGATTTCTAACTATAATTTATAAAAATGAATTGTAGGTCGCGACCTATGCTTGAATTTGATCTTGGGGACCCCTTTGTTAATAATAATAACAATGGTCCACACCAACAAGAATCTTTCTCAGGAGCAATACCCCAGATTTTTCCTTCTTTTGTTGTGAGTATTTCTAACATATACATACTCTTATTATGCAAACGCAAGTTTTTAGTTTAATAATTTACATGCCTTTCGATCAAAACAAGCAGTCAGAATTAGAGAGAGATTTGCAAGCCCCGGAGAGTTTGTTTCATGTCTCTCAAAACACTCTGCACCCTCAACTGTTCAATCAGTAAGTTATTATACTAAAATTTGCAAAGTTTAAAGGGTTACCATATCAATTTTATATTTGATAAAAAAAGTCTTCTCATATTAGTGAGTAAATTTAATGAATTTAGTACTGAAATTAAATTCAGGCTTGGGAATATGGAAATGGGAACAAACTATGGAAATCACTTTCCAATTGCTTCACCAACTACTGATAGTTTGGGCAATGGTAATTACCATCCAATATCAAACTATACACCAAAGCTGCTTGGAGACTCTTCTTCAAGTCTTAAACTGTCCTCAACTCAGGAATCAAGTTCGCAAGTATGAATCATATTCATTTTTAAATTCAAAAATTTTGTGTTGATTGATATCATAATTTTTTTTACAATGAAAAAAAAAGTCAGTAAAATGTTATCTTCTTGATAATATAAAAATCTGTGCATATCATAATCAATATTCACATTTAAATTAAGTGTTGTTTCATTCAGAACCAACTTGGAGTTGCAAATCGTGCACCAACACCTTTCTTTCCAAGGACTCAGTGGACCAGTTATCCCAATTTGCAGAAACCGCATTCTCAACCTTTCACTGGCCTAGCGTAATTAAAATTTTCTTGCTTCAATAATAACTTTTATTTGATCAATATCCGTGTGTCTGTCCATATATATTTGGAGCTAATTCAGAAGTATACTCAAAATTAAAGGGCAATCCCGGAGATGATACAGTTAGGAGGATTAAGCAGCTTCTCTTATGGTAGAAGTGGAAGATTCTCCAAAGATTCTCCAACTCTATCCTTAAACACTAGAAAGGTATGGTTATTCTTTTTTCTCAAGCCCAGTAAAAAGATGCTTTTAAGCTGATGAAGAGGATAATGCAATTTTAACCACATTTTGTGTCAAGAGAATAGATAAATTGTAGAATGAAATAGGTTATGTGATTTAAAAAGATAAAAAGAAAACTGAAATAAACATAAATTGTAGTATATGAAGTAAATAAGAATAGTATTATTCTCTGATGAAAGCTTATACCAGTATTTGATATGCAATTGTAAATATACTACCCAAAATATCTGAAGGTGCTTTTGTTTTTCACTCACTCTCTAAATTTGTTTCATTCTTTTTTCCTTTTCTTTGTGAGCAGCATGGACTCAGGGGCAATATTTATCCAATTCCCAGCGTACGTGAAATGGGAGAGCCATCATCAAGGAATGTAAAGGTATTCATTACGGAATGATATATGATATACTCCTTCCTCTTTAGCTTTATTTTTCTTTTTTTATATAAAATATAAAATAAAATATATAGTCTTATAGACTTTTCAAATCCATCTTTCTATTAATAATAATTATATTATAATTAATATTAAACATATAATTAAAAATAATAATTATTAATCATCAGGTTTCTGCTAAATAGAAAACTCATATGAACAAAATTGATTGTATTTGAGTGTAATGTCAGGACTTTATGTTAACAACTTTTTTTCATATGATATATTGATTTTGAACATATGTAGATGAAAATGACTGTGTTAGACAACAGTCAAACATCAACTGACATTCATGTGGGTAGCTTGCTTAATCCAATTACTCAAAGCAATGGAAACTCTAAGCCTCCAAGGTAGAGTGATCTTAATTACTTAATGAATTTAATTCAAGGTCATTTTGTATATTTTAAATTATAACAAAGGCTAGTATATGTTGACTACCCTATAGGCTTATCATGAACTCCCTTTATGATCCAATGTATGAAAAAAGGGGCCTTCCAGTGGATCCCATTCTGAGGACGTTTTTAATGGGGCAGGAAGCATACATGATGTAAGTTTTGATTGTAATATAATCTTTAAGAAATGTTATTTTTTCTTTTTATTCGTACAAGGCCTTATAACTCATCTGTGTGTTATGTATTCGCAGGTAACATGTGGGATTTCTTCTGATTCAATGCTTTGTCTTCCTGTTCGCATGAAAGCTGTCATAAGCTATATATAAGTTTCAGAAAAACATAAATGTTTGATGTTTTTTTTTTTTTTTTTTTTTTTTTCCTTGATAAGGCCTAGACGTTGTAAAACTTTGATGTTTGTTCGGAGATTTTCTTTGATATTATGTAAGACTCGTAGAGTTTCATGTTAAGTGTGGTTTACTTTTGCTTTATGGTTAAATACTTCTTTGCTCAATTTGAAATCCCGAAATTGCGAGTGAGTTTAGAATGATTATTGCATGGAACTGAAAAAGGTGGTAATTTTGACAAGAAAAAATCAAAATTATTTCAAATTTATCTTTATAATGTTTCTGTCACCGTTTTAAAAAGGTACATGGAAGCATTGAAGAAGAAAATGAATTATTGTTACCATTTTAAGTAAGAGTTTGGTTAATTAAATAGTAACAATGAACAATATATAAAAAAAAATTCTCAAACTCATAAATTCAAAATTTTCTTAAATTAAAATAATACTTTAATCTCTTACGTAAAATAATCAAGAGTCCCTTACACTCAATCTCCTCGAGAGATTTTCTTTGCAACATCGAAGAAATGATGCAATTAACTTAAAAAAAACATTGGTAGAAGTGACTAGCCACTATTTTGGACTTTTAAGGGGTTTGGATATAAATCCATCCTGAATAAGGACTACTTCCTTGGGTTGAATAGGAGGGAGGACTCTATTCATGAAGGAAACATCCTTTAACCGATATTAATGTCAAGGGTTCTACATGAGAGTAACTGCCCAAAAGCCCACTCGAGTCATGAATGCCCTTATGACCCGCTTAATTAGTAGTTAAGAATTGTGAACTCCAATAATGTTCCAAGTCTTTAGGCTCATATGAGGGTATACATAAATGATCGTTTAACTAGGAGTTTTAAATGCACCGCGATAGGGTTCAAAGTGCTTCAATGCCATCACTAAACGAACATAACGACTTATCAATGATTGACAAATGAACGGAGACCAAATTTGGAGACAGAAACAAGGAATAGAACAACTCATTCACTAGTACAAAATACACATTTAACGTCTGTCTTCAATGACAATTAAAAGGAAAAACGACGTTATCCAAAACGCGGTGGCTTTTTTTGTAAATAAATGAACAACATAACGTCGGTTACAGAAAAAAAACCGCCATTGAATTCCCACTTAAGCTTTAAAATTCAAAATTTTAAATTTTAAAATGGCGCTGATGCACCACGTCGGTTAATATGTCCTAACCGACGTGGTGAAGTCTCCAATGACGTCGGTTTGGACCACGTAACCGATGTCATGGTGACTTTGTTACTGAAATAAAAAAGGAGGGTAAAATTAGGGTATGTACCACGTCGGTTGGGAGCCCATAACCGACGTGGTGCTCTCAGTTTTACCACCCCAGCGCGTTTTCACTTTCACTTTTATGCTTCCTGAACTTTTCGCGCCTTCTTCCTGCATTGTTCCGGCGGCTTTCTTCCTCATTTGCGACCTCCATTTCGTCCTCATTCAACTCCATTTCACTCTTTCTCCATCATAAAGGTTGGTAGCTACATTTTGACCGTTTCATTTTCGTTTTCAAGCTCGGTTTGTTTTGGTTTTCGTTTTTAGCTTTGAGTTCTCTTTTTCTCCTCCGTTTTCGTTTCATTTCAGTGGTTTGGTGAGTTTATTGAC
>Ga0209489_108783_pt1 | contig 13343 bp, 11 predicted proteins | sample SiratrowhiteBW_FD_187527 | JGI IMG/M metagenome (GOLD analysis project Ga0209489, IMG submission 187527) | Root nodule microbial communities of legume samples collected from California, USA - Siratro white BW (SPAdes) (version 2) | ecosystem: Host-associated > Plants > Roots > Nodule | place... | reverse complement strand
GTCGTGAGTGTTTGCTTGAAATTAGGAGCTGATATTTTTCTGTTTCAGTAGATCTTAATTAGTTGTTGACTAGTTCTTTTGAGTTGTTAACGTTTCCTATTTTTCTGTAGTTGGTTATTTTGTAAAGGCTATTTAAAGCCTATTTGAGTTTGAATAAAAAGTAGCAGAGTATTTCCATTTTACTCAACAGGATGTTTCATGGATGTTCGTTAGTAGGTATTAAGGATATTTGGGAAAGATCTGGTGATCTAGAAGGCTTGTGGTATATGATTTATCCTAATATTGTGCAGGCACATGCTACACACGGAGGGGTTCATTCAAGCTTATGTGACAGGTTTCGAGATGTTCTTGGTAATCAAGCTTATTTGTTTCTTCTGAATGAGGACGGGGAATCCGACTTCGACACAAGCACGGAAAAACTTATTTTGACAACCACACGTGCATACTAACCTTTTGCCAATTACTGAGGTGGCTTGTGCTCTTACGTGGACTATTTTGATATATGCACAGTGGTATGCTCTTGTCGCTTCTTTGTTGTGACTCTCATCATAATTTTGAGTGTATGATTTACATTGCGTGACATTTTTAATGTCGCCAAATTTGACACGGATTCATTGTTTACTAATTTTAAGTTTTGTAGAATATCGAAGTTTATTGGCTGTTTTGTTCACTACTTTTTGGTATTCATTGACAGGGAGTTGATATTGAGAAAGATGCAATAGGTTGACATCTGGAGAAAAGCTTGGTGCTTCGGAAATTGGCTTGCTTGCTACGGTTGGTGTGACAATGGTTAAGGTATTCTTTTAGAGAGTTCTTGAATTCTGTAACCAAGCAAGCTTCTCCCTGTATTGGCTAATACTTCCAGACTTTGATATGTTTTGTTTAATATTGAGTATTGATACAGTAATAATGGGAAATAACGCTTTAGTGCAGGTTTATCTTACTCCAATAGTTACTGTTCTTTCTACTGGAGATGAGCTTGTAGAGTTCACTACTGGGGCATCTGAGTCGTGGTCAGGTATTATTATGTTTTGCTAGGATCTCAAACTAGTGAGACTAGTTTATGAAAAATGTTCAGCATAATATTAATGTTTTCAGATATTAGAACGAAGCTGGTGGCTATAACTTATAATTAACTAAAAATGTATGTCAGCTTCGGGTATTTTCTTAAAGGATTATTAATGTGCTAATATTTAGAATAAATGACTAAATTCTTATGTGAATCAACCTATAGGTAATACCAACATTATTTAGAGTGTTTGGTTTGATTTTAGCATTAGTAGTTTGCTCAAGAATGAAGGTTCAACGGGGCATTATAATGGACCTGTAATTCTCAATTTGCTCATTTTTAGAGGCTTAAACATATTACTTGAATTCTAATAAATGTGGTTTTGGATGTAAATTGGTGTGTTAATAACACTCTTCTCAAGAGGTTTCAGTTCTTGATTCATTATGAAGGGCATTAAAAGCACTTGTTAATATTTTTCCTATATTATGGATTCAAATTTTGTTAAGGCATAGGACAAGTTGTTGGAATTCATATTAATAGGGGCGTTAAAAAAAATTGTGTTTGGCAGTTGAGGATTGCATAAATATAAGTAAAGAATAATTTGTTTTGCAAAAAGTTGAAAGAAGAGAATTATTTTATTTTAACGAAGATTCTAACTCTAAAAACAAATTATGCTGAAAATTTTATATATAAATTCTTTTTCCTAACATAATAAGCAAGACTTAACATATTTGAGATGAAAACTACAGTTAAATTAGCAATGGCAAAACAAATATAAATCTTCTAGTAAAGAGATATTATCATCTTCTTTTCTAGAACATTATGTGTTTTTTTAACTCGTTCTAATCATCTTCATAACAGTAGCATCTTTTCCTAGAATGTGTTTTTTTCATTCTAATAATATTCATAGCATAAGCATCTTTTGGGATTTTATATTTTTATTTTTATTTATTTTATCTTTTATTTTTTTAATTAGTTATTATTTTAACATTATTTAGTTGTATTAGAATTGATTATATTTATTAGACAAATTTAATTTAGATTACCTGTTTTGTGTTACTTGGATTAATATTTATTATATTTATTTGGTAGATTTGTTCTAAAATACATCTTTGTTTTGACATGGCAAGTTGGCATATGAAAGGCTTGTTGCAAACAAAGAGAAAAAGAATTTTTGGCAGAAGTAAAAATGATCACAAGCATAACATAAAAAAATCTGGTTCGCCTTCTCGGATGTTGCACATATAGGCCTCAAAAGATATTGGTGTAGGAATATATGAACAACATGATCACAAGCATAACACACAAAAATCTGGTTCGCCTTGTCGGATGTTGCACATATAGGCCTCAAAAGATATTGGTGTAGGAATATATGAACAACAGAAGTTTCGACCTCATAATTTATGAATTAGTTTGCGGCGAGTGTGCAATCACACGGTGATATTTTTTATGAATCACTAGGGGATGAAGCTCAATCTGAACTATATATGGGTAATATTTAGAACTGTTAGATGTATTATTTTTATATTAATATATGTAATATTCTAGAAAAATATTTTCACTTGAATTCAGAACTGGTTATTTATATTCTTACATAACCAATTTAGTAAAAGGCTATATAAGTTCATTATGTATTGCTGGGTTTAACTCGTGTCTAGTATACACTATGAATTTTACAATGACAAATTTTTAACTCCAAATCCATTGTATTAAAAAACAAGTATTTTATTTATGTGTTGAACCATATGTATTTAAGTGTTTCATTGAACACAACTTTCTGAACATATAGCAAATTTGTATCCACTAAATAGGTTTAGTATGTGTTTAGTCATGTGTAATTAAGTGTTTAACTTAAAAATACCTTTTGAACACCCAACCCAATAGGCAAATTTGGGTCTCTCTCACCTCCATGATTAATATCCTTAGGTCCTTAACACTATGGGATTCACCAAAATTGTTCATTGGGTCACGAGGGACCAATTACAAATGACACGAACCAAGAGACACCGGTCGAGCATGAAGAACAACAGTTCACATGTATATGTTTAACCATGTGTAATTAAATATTTAATTCAAAAGAACTTTCTAAACACCCAACCCAATAGGCAAATTTGCGCCTCCCTCGCCTCTATAACTATTATCCGTACGTCCTTAGTACCATGGGATTCACCAAAAGTGTTCATTGGGTTACAGAGACGTAATGTAAATGACATAAACCAAGGGACGCAAGTCTGGCATCAAGAACAACACTTCACATGTATATGTTTAATCATTTGTAATTAAGTGGTTAACTCAAAAAGAACTTTTTAACAACCATCTCACTAGACAAATTTGCGCCTCTGTCACCTCCATGACTAATATTCAATTTGCGCCTCTGTCACCTCCATGACTAATATTCTTATCTCCTCCATGACTAATATTCTTATCTCTTTGGCAGCAGTATGGGATTCACCACAACTGTTCATTCGGTCACGTTTTATAATTGATATAACTTGGGTGACGCATCCCCTCTCCCAACGTCCTTCGGAAGCTTCGTCATGTCAACAACACAGCTGGCTCCTCTTTCGCCTTAACCGCCACCACCGCCCTCAACCCCTGCGGAGTGTCGCTAGTCTGCGGCGGAGGCTGTCCCGCCATAGCCATTGTGTTCACCACCGACTTATTCCCAAAACCAGTATTCTCGGCCTCCAACTCAAAAGTCACGGTCACAATGGAGAGAGCAAACGAACCAACACCACATGAATTCAGAGAAAACAAACCTACACAAAAAACAAAGCTGCAGATGACAACGGAATCCACAACGACACTACCTCTAGTCACGACGTAGTTTCTGTGGGTGACGGAGTTCCGGCGAGAAATGGACTTGCGGCGAGAGATGGACTTGCGGTTTTGCCTATGTGATAGATGAATGTGAGGCTGTCAAGGATTACAATTTTACAATCCTAAATTCACTTCCAACTCACCAAGCTGTCACCTAGTCACTGTCGTATCATTGTTTTTTTCCACATCATTGTCACGTATAGTTGTTATGTGCATATATATGGTTGTCAACGTATCGGGACTCCCCTAAGAAATGCATCAAGGTTCACATCAAAGGACCCACCTGTGCCAATAGCTCTGTGACACATGGCCTTGATTTCCCTTGCCCTGTCTCTGATCTGCTTTCCCTCTTGGCTTTCAAGATCCATGAACCTCTGAATCCAGTTTTTCTATCTTTTCTTTTGCCACAATCTCTTCACTGTCCAACTTCTCTTGTTCCACCTTACACCCATTCCTCCACGCATCTACAATTGGCTGCTATTTAGAACTTGATCCAAGAAAAGAGGGAATGTGAGCATTGGTAACCCAGCAAAGAGAGCTTCAAGGGTGGAATTCCATCCACAGTGGCTCCAAAATCCACCTACGGAAGAATGACACAACACCTTCAATTGGTCACACCATGGCACCATCATACCCTTACCTCCACACTTGTCTTTCAACCAAGAAGCATCCGCTCTTGCCACCCAAAGATAACGAACGTTGCTACTGTTTAGTGCTTCAACAATTTCATCCATTTGGGCAGCGGACACTGAAAGGAAACTGCCCAAAGAAATGTACAATACTGATTCAGGTGGCTGAGAATCTAGCCATTTTATATAGTCATGGTTATGGTCATTGTTCACGGAAGAAGGGTTTTCTCCTAATTCTAAATATGGTATGGCAGGGCCAATTGGATAGATTGGAAATGGAAATATAGCCTTTAAGGGTTCAATTGTTTCAGCTTCTAACTCGTGGACTGTGGTGAGTAAAAGATAATTTGCTTTGGGAACCTTCGAAATACATTCCAATGCAAGCTGCAGGACTCGTTGATCGTTTTCATGAAGCACAGTTCGAAGGTCTGCCAAACGAGCCGAAGAAATTCCAGGAATGTTTTCTACTTGTCCATCTGCATCATTTACAGAACCTCACAGATAAGACATGCACCCATATACAATTGCATCACCCTTTTGCAGATGATAAGCAATGACAAAAGTTTCACCCTTTAACAGTTATGCCTACTCACTACACCATTCATCACAGTTGGAGATTGAAGACTGATATAAGCAAACATACTGCAAATTCTGACTACATCTCAATTTTTACATTTGTCTTTCACTTAAATGGCTTGTCTTAAACTTCAAGGTCAAGATACAATGTAAGAACAATTTTTTTACATGCTTAACTAATTAGAAATAATGTTAAATATATTATAAAAGTCAATAATGTTATCATTTCACGTAAAAAAGCCTTGAAGAGTTTGAGATTTAATTTATGCATTAATTCTTTTTCTTCTTCATGAAGTAAATAAACAAAATGACAGTGAGGGGTTTCTCTCATCCAAAAATGGAGGCTCTCCGTTTGTTGTGCGGTAATGGCTGGATGCAAACCTTACTCATGTTCAACCATATTCTGAGATGGCTGAAGAAACCAAAGGTACTGAGACTTGTATGTATTGCTTCATCTGTTCTTGGACTGCTCTGTTATGCACTCAGTTCCTCTTTCAATCATTTACTGGGAAACTGGAGCTGCTTGAAGATGCTTCTTTATACTGTTCTCAGTTTCATCATTTCCCTTGCCGTCATGTTCGCACTGGCAAGGTCCAGCTCCAGCTCTCTCCGGCTAGAACCGCATTTGGCGTTTTTGGTCCTAATAATGACTTCTGTTTATTCCTTTTGGTTTGATAACGCGGTGAAGGATAAACCAGATGCCTACAACCTCATCTCTTATGCTGCTTTTTCTACCATGTCGCTTGGCTTGTCAAATCTCACTCAATTTGGATTCCATCTATCTACTATATTTCTTCTATGGAACTCTAACGGTACAACTCATGAAGATCAAATGGTGGTTAGTGATTGTTGGAGGGGCTTTCACTTATTCCCTCCTCCAGCTTCGCGACACAAAAGCGGAGAATCTTCGACTCCCGCTCCGAAAGGCAATGTTGATTCCATTTCATGATTCAGATTATTAATTCATTATAGCTTTTATTAATTCATAAAAGATTTAATCAAAAAATTTCAATCTCATTTTTTTAATTATTTCTTTGAGTTATTTCTTTTATATATTTTTTTATGTTCAACTGTAAAAAAATCTTTATTTTCTTTGAGTAATTTATAGTAGAGATAGAATCTTAATTTTTTTTTTTTATAACAAACGGGTCAATCAAATTGATTATTATCAATTATTTATAAAGTAAATAATATCTTATAATTAATAATAAGTATTTTTTCTTTATTAAATCATATTTAAATTCATAATTATATTTCACATAAATCATATTATATATAATATACTTTTTATTTTCAAACATTCTCCGACTTAACTATGTAGTGCTATAATACTTTCATGATTTAATAAATTACATAAATCATAAAGTGCATTAAAGGATAAATTAGTTTTATCATTCAACATATATCTCAAAAACTTGCATAATAATGAGCTTAGAGCATCAAATAGTTATAATAACAACATACACCCATTCAACAACATTCACTAGTACGTTCATATTTTCTATATGGCCAATAAATAGTTTGAGTGGTAACCCTGTTAAAATGTCAACAGTCATAAGATTGGTGCTAACATGTTTTATTGACACTATGTTTCTTCTTCTATAACGACCAAATATTTCAACTCCATATATTTAACACACCTTTGGAATACTTATCATTTTTTTAGAAAAGAAGACTGTAGTAGAATTATTACAACAAATTTTCAATGACATGAAAATACTGTCAACTACTCCAAAGTCCTCAAATAAAATTCTGCACCCAATTAGTCTAAACTGTGACTTAAAGTATGTCATAAATTCAGAACAATGACTAACTGCTTTGCACTTTTCCATGGAATCACTCCTCTGACTAAAGATACACATAACCAAATAACCAAATGTAAACTTTCTAGAATCTATACAACCAACAAAATCTAAATCTTTATATCAATCACCTTAAGGTGATTAGACCTTTTTATAAGTAAGCATGTGATTCTTTACTTCTAGCAAGTATCTTAAGACTTTCTTTACACCAAGCATACTAACTGCAAAACTAATATCTAGCCTCATACATGTTTGAGCATACATCAAACTCCCAACAACTGATGCATAAGTGGTATTCTCCATTAGTTTCCATTCCAAATCATTTTTAAACATTGCATAAGATTAAATTTGTCCCTTTTTTGTATTGGAATGGAAGATGTTGAATATTTTATCCAATTTGAACCTTTCTAAAACTTTATTAGTATATGTTTTCTTAGACAAACCCAACAATCATTGTTATCTATCACAAAATATTTCTATTCCTATCACATAATATGTCTCACTCATATATTTCATTTCAAAGTTATTAGAGAGAAACTTCTCAACCTCACTTAACAAACCAAGATCATTAGTTGCAAGCAAGATATTATCAACATACAAAATCAGAAATATAAACTTGCATCTACTAACCTTCAGATATATACATCAATCAAAATATTTTCCTTAAATCCAAAAGACGTAATAATATCATTGACGTGTTATCGTGCATTGTTATCCTTAAATTGTTCATGTTTTATTCTAAATATTATAAAATAAATTAAACAATCTTTAAAAAACATTATAATGAAGTAAATTAATAATAATAATAATATTTTTTAAAAATTGTTAAGAAAATAAATAAATAGCTGAAAATAATAATGTAAAAAAACTTGCAAGGCAAGTTTTAAAAAATAACAATATAATAATACTGTTAAAAACAAATAAAGTTGGATTGTCAAACTCATCTCTTTTTCAAAAATTTTATTCTTTCTTTCAAAGTTTAAACATTAAAAGATAAATAAAGAATTAGATTAAACATTTTATATATTAATCTTAATAGACAGTTTTATTAATTTTTGATTTATTTTGATTCATATACTACTTTCTTTTATTTATTTTTATGATTATATTGTTTAATTTATTTTTAATAATACATTGATCCATCTTTTTTTATTTTGTATCTTTATTATTTAATTTATATTTTTTTATATTCCTGCAATTTAATTTACTTCTAGATATATACGATTCTTTTTTATTAATTTATATTTAATTTATTTTTAATTATGTAATATTTTTATTAATTTATGTTTATAAAATTTAATTTATTCTCACTTATATACTTGTCCTTTTTAACAATTTATATGTGTCAGTTGATTCACTTTTTATTATGTAGCAGTCATTTTATTCATTTACCTTCTTATTATTTAATTATGAGATTATGTTATGATTAATGGTTGCTATAAGAAAATGTTCACAAAAAAAAAAAATTACTCTCAATTTATAATTAAAAACAAGTATCTTTATAATAATCTAGGTATTATGTATATTTTTTTTTTCGTCTTTATTTTCCTGTCTTTGTTCTTTTGAAAGTGATTATCTAGTTTAGAAGTCATTGGTTTTTTTAAGTAGTTATAAAAGCCATTTTATGTTACATTTGTTATTTTTAGAATGTTAATGCATTTACCACTTTGTTGATGAGTTTTAAGTTAGTTTAGATGGTTAATTAATTTGATTTACTTTGAAATTCTTACAGTAAGTTTAGAACAATTTTGTTATTTCAAATAAACTTTAATCAAGTGAAAATTATAGATCATTTGTGTCGAAATTATATGCCACCTTTGATTTGAGTCATTCTTTAGCGTGTGACCCAATTATATAGAAAACAGAAAAAAAAAAGTAAGGAAAAATAGATAAATATGCGTAATAGCAACTCAAATTTTGCTCAGCAAATTGTAGTAGAGTTTAAAATTTTTAAAAAGGATAAAAAGAAAGAGAAAATGAAGGAGAAAAACAGACCCATAATTTTGGTGTCATGCAAATGAAAGATATACATCATGATATCATGCAGTTCAAGTTAACATTTGCTTATTGACTTGGGTACCTTAAGACAACTTTAGGGACAACTTTAGGGAGATGTGATTTTAAGACAACGATCAGTTAAATTTATGTATCTCGAGGGATTAAACTGTCATTCAAAATAATTTGGATTATCCATATATATAGTGAAACTGAAGATGTTATAAACATCTTTACATGCAAATACAATATCCAAGCCGTTTGTTAATACATTGCATGGTGTGTTATTGAGCCCAAGCTTCTAAATGCGTCAGTGTTCTGAAATGTCTCTAAGAAATGCATCAAGGTTCCCATCAGAGGACCCACCTGTGCCAATAGCTCTGTGACACATGGCCTTGATTTCCCTTGCCCTGTCTCTGATCTGCTTTCCCTCTTGGCTTTCAAGATCCATGAACCTCTTAACCAGTTTTTCTATCTTTTCTTTTGCCACAATCTCTTCACTGTCCAACTTCTCTTGTTCCACCTTACACCCATTCCTCCACTCATCTACAATTTGGCTGCTATTTGGAACTTGATCCAAGAAAAGAGGGAATGTGAGTATTGGTACCCCAGCAAAGAGAGCTTCAAGAGTGGAATTCCATCCACAATGGCTCCAAAATCCACCTACGGAAGAATGACACAACACCTTCAATTGGTCACACCATGGCACCACCATACCCTTACCTCCACACTTGTCTTTCAACCAAGAAGCATCCGCTCTTGCCACCCAAAGATAACGAACGTTGCTACTGTTTAGTGCTTCAACAATTTCATCCATTTGGGCAGCGGACACTGAAAGGAAACTGCCCAAAGAAATGTACAATACTGATTCAGGTGGCTGAGAATCTAGCCATTTTATATAGTCATGGTTATGATCATTGTTCACGGAAGAAGGGTTTTCTCCTAATTCTAAATATGGTATAGCAGGGCCAATTGGATAGATTGGAAACGGAAATATAGCCTTTAAGGATTCAATTGTTTCAGCTTCTAACTCATGGACTGTGGTGAGTAAAAGATAATCTGCTTTGGGAACCTTCGAAATACATTCCAATGCAAGCTGCAGGACTCGTTGATCGTTTTCATGAAGCACAGTTCGAAGGTCTGCCAAATGAGCTGAAGAAATTCCAGGAATGTTTTCTACTTCTCCATCTGCATCATTTACAAAACCTCACAGATAAGACATAAACCTATATACAATTGCATCACCCTTTTGCAGATGATAAGCAATAACAAAAGTTCACCCTTTAACAGTTATGCCTACTCACTACACCATTCATCACAGTTAGAGATTGAAGACTGATATAAGCAAACATTCTGCTAAATTCTCACTGCATCTCTAATTTAACATTTGTCTTTCACTTAAATGGCTTGTCTTAAACTTCAAGGTCAAGATACAATGTAAGAACAATTTCTTTACATGCTTAACTAATTAGAAATAATGTTAAATATATTATAAAAGTCAATAATGTTATCATTTCAGGTAAAAAAGCCTTGAAGAGTTAAGAGATTTAATTTATGCATTAACCTTCTTTTTCTTCTTCATGAAGTAAATAAACAAAATGAGAAGTAAAGAAGCGATATACCCAGCGTTTCTTTATCAACTTTCAGACGCCGTTGCTGTGCAAAGACATCAAGGTGATGTAGCATGGAGTAAAACGACGCCGACATGGTCCAAAACGCAGCCACCGGAATATTCCTCCGATTTGCGAGGGCGATGGGCCAGCGCAGCTCAACGCAGCCGAGAATCGCGGTGAGCGGCGGCTCGAGCTGATCGAGGAGCCGATCGAAGGGCGCTTCCATGTTTGTCATGACGGCTTCGTAGAAAGCGGGAAAATTGGCGGCTTTGTGGCGCTCGTTAGGGACGACGTTGGGGATGGCGGCGAGGCGAATGGCTTCCGGCGTGGGATCGGCGCCGATGAAGCCGAGCCACTCCTCGGTGACGACGAAGGTGATGAGAATCTCGTTGGGTCTTCTCAATGCCAGGATCTTGCACAGGTTCATCATGGGGTTGATGTGGCCTCTCCCCGGAAACGGTATCGCCACCACGTGGCACACAGCGCCGCTTCGGCCGCCGCTGCCGGAGTTATGCATAGCCGGAGAAGTGGGTCAACGAGGGTCAGTGTTGGGTTTTTTGTCTTTTGGATTGGTTTATCTATTCGCATTCTTCTAGATTGGTGCAGTCTGCAGTATTAAACAACAACGTAGCTGCTTTAAATAATAATTTAGACACTGTAGATAGATTCTTCTCCAAACTCATTTTAATTAGATTTTATTTATTTTCTAATTAAAACATATATTAATATGAGATCAAATCTTAAAATGCTAATAAATTATGTTAAAAAATACTTAACACATTTGAATTTTGTAATTGTTATATTCAATCCTTAATTAACATTAGAGATTAGAGTTATAAGTGAAAAAGTATTATGGATTCAAAATATACGTAAAATCTTAATCATTAATGAGATCGAAAATACATTGAGTTAATAATATCATTAATTATTGTACTTGTCTATTATGTTTTAATTCAACACAGTCATTTTAACTGCTGATGCTTAAATTCTGTTTTACATTTATTTGTTTCATGATAACAGACTTTACTACAGGCTAAGCAATCATACAAAAAAATATTTGAAGATTTGTGCGTGCTTCCCCCAAACTTTTCGAAATGCTTGATAGTTTCATTGCTAAATGAAAAGTTGGACTTTAATTTAATGTTTGTTGGTGACAAAAAAATCATTGTCTAAATTAGCAAACTAAATGATCAATATCTAATTGATCAATTATAGACCTATATCTACGTTTCAATTAGAGATTGAAAAATAATCTCTAAAATGACTGAATGGTAATTGAGAAATTAGTTATAATAAATTTCAACTTTAAGACTAAAAGTCAATATCTTTAATGAGTAATTAGTGATTGAAAAATTAGTTATAATTACATTTAAACTAGAGATTAAAAAAATAGTTTCGGAATACATTCTGCTGGAGATAAAAAATTGTCTTCACCATGATTGAGTGAAAAATGGGTTTTTTTATTATATTTAAAATAGGAACGAAAATTCAACCTCTAAATAAAAAGTAATTAGTGACTTAAAAAATAATTAGTGACTAAAAAATAATTTATTAGTTAAATTTGTATAAATCGGAAAAATCTCAACGGGAGTCTCTCCCATTCATTTATCTATGTACTTGGATTATAAGTCCTCTTTTTCCACTCTATTTCTCTACTTCCACTTTTAATATCTTTATTTGCTAATCTTCCTTTCTTCTTTAGTCTATCATTTTCTCCCATTTTATCCAAGTTGTGTGTCTACCTTCTGATACCAATTCCACAAAAAATTTTGTTAGATTTTGCTAATCTCATTACACATATTGTTTTATACTTTAAAGAAAAATATATACATATTGTTTTATACTTTAAAGAAAGATATATAGTGTAATGGAATGGTTGTAATAATAAATTTTATTATACAAACTCGACCTGTAAATGACAAAAACCTACAATTCTACCTATATAGTCTTTTTCGATTTTGTTCACTACCTGCTTCAAAAAAATTTTTTTTCTAGAATTTCCTCTCAACAGCATTTAGGTGAAAGGAATTCATTATATCGTAGTTTAGGATCTTTAAGTACCTTTGCAATTTACTTGTATATGCCCAATCTTGATTTTATGGAAGTTCACTAATAAATTAATGTTAATCCAAAACATGTATTTTTTACAATAAACACATTTTGAATCTTTATATTACATGCAAACAATTTGTCACTTGCAAATTATAACATTAACTTCTAATTCATTTTTTCCAACCTTCACATCTTCAAACATATTGTTCATGGTAACTTGTCTGTCCAAACCAACCTTTTGATAATAATCAAGAACATGAAAGGTGTTAAGGTCCTTAAATGGGTTGTTAGTCACCATAATTGATATGGTTGATGATGTTATACATTCCTATGTTTATCTAATTCATTTACTAACACTACAAAAAAAATTGAAATCACATACTGACAAAATTCGAATGTAATGGCCAAAATCCGTATGTAATCATTTTACATACGGATTTACATACAGATGAAAATCCGTATATAATATGTTCGTAGGTAATTTACATATGAATTTATTTTGTATGTAATTTACTGACAGAATATTATATACGAATTATTAACATTGTTATCATAATATGATTATTAACATTCTTATTATAATTATTGTTATTATTATTATTATTGTAATTATAATTTTTATAATTAATAATAATACTAATATTAACATTATTAATAATATTTATAATAATAATAATAATCATAATAATATTACTAATAATAAAATTAATAATAACAACAATAATATTTTGTTAATAATAACAACAATTTTATTTAAATATAAATAATATTAATAATATCTAGTAATAATATTATTAATAATATTTATAATAATAATATTAATAATAATAATAGTAACAATACTATT
>Ga0209489_108782_pt1 | contig 13347 bp, 6 predicted proteins | sample SiratrowhiteBW_FD_187527 | JGI IMG/M metagenome (GOLD analysis project Ga0209489, IMG submission 187527) | Root nodule microbial communities of legume samples collected from California, USA - Siratro white BW (SPAdes) (version 2) | ecosystem: Host-associated > Plants > Roots > Nodule | place: USA... | reverse complement strand
AAAAAAAAAAAAAAAAAAAAACTTTCAGACGATTTCGCTAATTTTTGACATATACATATATAACTTTGTACACAAATATTGTGAAGGATAAGAGTCATTTTAAGTAATTTTATTTAACTTGCAATAGTCTCGTAACTCTATACAAGAGAAACCTATGTGTGTTGTTGAAGTCAAGATATAAACTTGTATCTAATACGGGATACGTGTTTATATCTTATCTTGTTTTGTGTCTTTTGTTCTTCATCTCTTGGAGATGTGATTTACTATGAATATTGAACTAGTTCTGTCATTTTTTTGGGACTCCTTATAATAGGTGAACTACTTATAAAATGTAATATAAATTATGCTATTCTCGGCAACGTTGGCCATGCTTCTTGTGGTGACCTCTATCGTGATAGTGAAGGCAATTTTCTTGGAGGCTTTTACATTGGTGCTGAATATGCCTGGTTGTAGAGATTTTAGCTACTATTTTTTATTTGGAAAAGGCTACATGTGCTGATTTGGATTGGGTGTGTTTCATATCTTACTTTTGTGGCTTTCTGTGATGCACACAAGCCCTTTCATTTTAAAAAAACCCTACCCATTAAGCACAACAAAGTTGTGTTCACATAAACAAAAAGGGAAATGGAGCAACAAACTATCCGGGAGCATGCACAGATACAACTCATGCTCGAGTCTCCAAAAGGAATCATCTTTGTTGAAGGATTCAACACCTAACTCAATCAATCATCCCAGAAAAAAAGACACGAGACAACGTGTGCATCACTCATAAAAACATTCGAAAACTACAAAGCTTTAAAATGCTAATGAAACACAACACAGAAAACCATAAACACAAACCAAGGCAGAAAACAAATGAACATTAAAATTCAAGAAGCAGCCAAACCGATAAAAAAAAAAATAAACGAATAACAATGCAGAACAATGGATTAGCTTAACCTACAAGTCCCCCTCGTCGTTCACTGAATAGCTTCGATCTGCTTCTGAAGAAAACAAAGAAGCAAGAAATGAAAAATGAAAATCACAAACCATACGAAGACAGTGATTTCGGATCAATAAAATAGAAGAAGCAGTTAGGCAAATCCAGACAAAGTAATTCAGAGGAAGATGACACATACCATCTTCCTTTTGGGGTTGCTCCGGTGGCGGCTCCTGAGGGATCCTCTTTCCTGACATTGTTTCGTAGCAGCTACGAAGCAAAAGCAAGGGTAAGTTGGCGAAGTGAGAGTTCAACAACGCGTTCACCCATAGAGGGACACAAGGTGCCAGAGTGCTGCATAAATAGTGAGTCTATGACTTGTACTAAAGTTAGTATAGCCAATCACAACACGCCACATGTAAGATGTCAGGAACAGTTTCCTTTTACACATGAAATGTAAGATCCTGAGATGAAATACATTAAAATAATCTTATAAAAACCAATAAACTTATTACATATAAATGTATTTAAGCAAACTTATTTATGATGAGCTGGGAATGTCAAATTCTTACACAAATGTATTAATTAATCTTGGTTGGCTATCATCTAAAATATTAAATTTTTTACAACATTTAATAAATGATATAAAATACAAGTTGTTAAGTAAAACCATTTATTATTTAACAAAAAGTATTTATTACAAGATTTATTAAAATCATAAAAATATTACATTTATTAAATGAAACTGATTGATTATTCAACAAAAAGTATTTTACCACATTTTAATGTAACTGCAATAAGGTATATTGTTTGTGCATAATTACTTGACAAGTTTTTCTTCTTTTAATGGTATAAATATTATTTATCAAATTATCTTCAATTTTCTGCATTTGGTAATTAAAATAGATTTTTTAGGATAATAAAAAAATATTACCAAAAAAATAAAAATAAAAACAAGTTTGATAATAAATGTAGGTTACTTTTTACTTAATTCTATAAATTACATTTTTTTACTTAATAATAATAAGTATATGTTCACTTTTGATCTCTTTTTAAATCATATATATAATATAGCTTTCATTCATATACTAAAGAAACATGTTAGCCTAGTTGAATATGGAGTTATTGTTTGAGTATATGCATGTAAGCATATTTAATTATTTTCTCTATTTTTCATGTAAGCTTAATTCTATATTTAAAAACGCGTCAGGGCCACATTAACAAAATCTTTTAAATGAGAAGAAACTTGGAACAATTAATAAAAAAATTAATAAAGCGTGTATATTAATTGATATTTAATTTTCTGAATGCCAATGGCAATACATCACAAGAAATTAATTACATTGAAAAGAAAAACAAGCAAATGATTTTGTAACTCTGGAAAGTCTCAAACAAAAAGTATTCCATTACCATGTTAATAAAACCACGTCTCGAGTACGATTTATTATATTATAATTTGAATAAACTAACCAAATTAAATTATTTTAAATTGTTTGAATTATTTTTGCTAAATATTTTATTTTAAAGTATATATTCAGTCTAGTAAATTATAATAAAATTTAATTTAAATAATTTAATTTAAAAATAGTTTATTTTTAAAAAATTAAATTAATATAACAGGCTGGTATAAATTTTTAAACAATTTAATCTTTTTATATAATCTAACTCGTTCAAATTTTTCAGTTTAAATTTTAAATAGTCTTAATTTAAGCTTTATAAGAAAGAGAGAATCATTTGTTAACATTCTTTATACTCGTGTTCGCCAACTTTATCCATGCATGCGTTTTTTTTTTATCTGCAAAACGTGTTTTACTCTTATTAATCTTGACCTATTTACTGTTTTTTCTATTAACAAAACAAATTAGAGAGGTTTAATTGCGTTTTATATGTCTATTTTATTTTTTTCATAAAAAAACTGCCTCCCGACTTCTTAAAATTTTGTGCACGTTATCCTTTTATGATATTTATGTCAAATAAATCTATTATTTAACAAAAAAACTAATTATTACAACATTTTTAGTAAAAATATAAAATATTTTATTTGTTAAACAAAATAATTCAACGAAAAATATTTATTGCAATATTTAATATATATATATATATATATATATATATATATATATATATAAAAATATATAAAATTTTTTTTTTTTTTTTTTCTTTTTTTTCCTTTTTTTTTTTTTTTTTTTTTACTGTTTTATGATATTTTGGTTTCTAGGAAGCTTCACGCTTTTATAAGATATTTTTTTTAAAAAAAAATCAATTTTGAAAGGAATTTTACACTGTTTCCAAAACTGAAATGGAAGAAATGCCATTAAAAGTGAAAATTTTCAATAAAGGTGAAAATTTCCATTTCTGAACAGAAGTTGAAAATTGTTTTTCAAACATAAGCTATACGCATAATCAATGTTGGAAGTTTTGACATTTAATCTTGCTTATATTTTAATTAATGTTAAATGTATAATACTTTTATGTCAATTGTTGTCTTAACCGATATTAAATTATACACTTCTACATCAATTGTAAACTTAACTATCGGTGAAAGTAGGTTGTTTTAACAAACTGTCTTTTTTTGGGAAAATTTTTAACATGTGAAATTTATAAAAACCAATCCCAAGCACAAAATAAAACATTTATAGAATTTAAATATTTAAAATAAACTTTAAGATATAAATAAATAATTATTATTTAAATTGTGAAAGAAAGTAAAACTTCTACATGTGGATTTATTTCTATCTTATAAGAAGTATCTTTATTTAAAGTATCTATACTAAAATGCTAATTTGGCATCTAACTAGTATTAAGAATTTTTTAAATAAATAGACACAATAGGGGATTTTAAAATCAATGAGTAATGAGTAATGCATAAGAAATCATGATAGTCACTACTTATAATAAAAAAATTTTAAAGTTATCTGTGTGTGGATTCATTTATTTTTCTTTATGTTACTTAATTTTCTTATTTTTACTTATTTAGAAATTTTAATTTATGTTTGAATTCTTAACATTTGATGTTTTTAATTTCTTACTTTAAGTTTATTTTTATTGGCAAAAAAGATTATGTAAAAGTGACATTAGGGTTGTAAGTGTTACGAATTCGAATTTAAATCTTACATTAACTAGAATTAAGTGTTGTCTATCTTTATATAAATTTAACTTAGGTTTTATTGTTATGAAATCTTTTCGATAAATCCTCCTCACAACTAGAACGCAATTCTAAGAAGTATAAGTTTGGAACAAGGTATATAAGTTAAAAAGTATATACAAATTCTTGCTTTAAAGAAGCCAAAGTTGGAAGTGTGGGTAATTGGAAGGACAATGATAGGAGTGAGTAGAGAAGACAATGTTTCAAATGGTAATTAAGTCTGGTAATAAATATAATTCATGATATAGAAGGAACTCTACTAAGAAAAGATAGGTTAGATGAATGGACTTGGATGAATGAAGACGAGCAAAGGTATACGGTAAAATCTGCTTATGAAAAATTACAAAATTGTAGGAGAGGAGAGGAAGTGGATTTCTTTGAAGAATTTTGGGAAACGAAAGCATCGCCTCAACCCAACATTTTGTATGGGTTTTTCTAAGAGAAAAAGGATCAAGATTAAGTAGCTATCTCTCTGTCATGTTGGGGTTGGTGAGGAAACTACTAACCACTTTTTATATAGTTGCAGGGTAGTGGATAAAGTATATAGAATATGTGTAATAAGTCAATAGTTGTTAATACAACACATCACAACCAATCAATGCAACATTTCCAACAATTCCAATTACCAGAATTAAGTTTTAAGTGGAATAGAATATAAAGGTGTAGGTAGATGATAATTGTGTGGAACATATGGAATGAAAGGAACAAAATTATAAAATGAGAGAGAAAATGCAGACGACTATGATAATTTTAGCAGAAGTAAAAACCTCTTGTGTATAGGAAAGTGAGAGCTACGCTAGGGGAAGAACGACTAAAAGTTTCAGAGAAGAAGGGAGATTTTGGATTTTTTGTTATAAGAAGAGGGATTTCGAGATATTGTTGTATGTATAATCCGTAAAGCTTAGAGGAAAGAATCACAAATCTGTAGTCGCGAGGGAGCTAACGCTGAATATCACATCAAAACTGTAACAAACCTGAGTAGGAAAAAATGAAACTATGATAACATAAAATCTTCAGGTCACAATATTATCGAGCACCCCAGCAATGTTCCATGCTACACTGACAATGGTTGTTTAATGATTTTCTTTGTCTGGCAGAATAATTAACTACAAGAACCCCAACTAGGTTTGTAATTCATACTAAGTATTTAAGAAATAATAGATTAAAGGAGACATGAATGGTATTTATATTATTGTTTCTTTGCATAGTTGAACTTGAAACACATCAATGAAATATATATTTTTTAATATACAGGAAAAGACAAAACAAGAAATGAGTCAAAATGTTAGCATTTCAAGAATTTTAAATAATGATTCTGCTGATAAGGAGCTGGAAAAAGATCATGTTGGAGGTGTAGAATCCTTGGGATTAGGAAGCGTTCATAATGATACATTTAAATCCACAAGATCAAGTGATTGTTTCTCAAATTTGGATTCAACTGCAAGCTCTCAACTCAAAGAGGAAGTAATTAGTTTGAGACGCAAATTAACAACACTTGAAGAAAATTTCAAAACACTGAAAAGTGGTATGCTTACATATGTACGAATGAAAGAAGGACATATTCCTTCAGAGTTGAGTATTATATTTGGTGCTACTACTAATGCAGCAGTAAGTAATTCATTATGTTTTAAATTAAAGTCTATTGGTTAATAATTAAATGAAGTTTAATATAATATGCATATTTATCAATGAGGCTAACATGATGTTGTTTTTATCATAGGATGAAGGAAGTGGATAAGATGTTCCAACACATGAAGAGGATCTTAGTTGAACAGTCATTTTCTTAGACATTCTATTTCATGGAGTATGTCATTTATGCATGGATTTAAATTTGTGTCCTTTGTTGAATGATATGACATATTTTATTGTTTAGTTTTGGTTGATTTATCGAATGTGTTGAATGACATTGGCAACTTCTTTAGAATTCTATTGACATAATGTGGTTTATTTGATACAAGTCAGCGAAATGGGCAGTGTCATTTATATATGAAACATGCATTTGCAAGTATCCATTTAAAGAGCTTGTCGCAATAGGATATATAAACAACCATTCTTTTGAAATTCAATTTCCTAAATTTCAAAACAAGAATTTTGTTACAAGTAAATTTCAAGTAAAGTCAATTCTTTGTGGGCATATATCTTTGAGGTAGCTTCCTCCCATCCATAAAAACATTAGTGTTATTTATAGGATTTGGTTCCCCCAAAAACCATCACTACTCATTGTCATATGTTGCAATATTGACAGATACTCTTCCTAACTCACATGTACCCTCCTGTCTCAAAAGCAAGTTGTAATCACAGCAGAGAATTTTCTTTTAAACTTTTTTTTGGCGTAATGATATTTTAGTTCACAGATTAGTTACCTTAACTAAATCTGTTCATATTATTTCAATTACTAAAATTAGGTCCCTTGTCTTAAATTACTTATAGTAATTAATAGAAGTGTAATAAATATACACTACATAATAATTTATATAAAAGAAATACATATATGGTTAAGGTGTAAAAGCTCTTTCATATAGTTTACTTTGAATATTTAATTTTAACTCACTTATAAATAAATTTTCGCTTATAAATAAATAAATGTATTGTATTTTATTTTCTTATATGTTTATGAAAAATTTGTTCAAACATATCGTATTTTCATTAACTTTTATTACACAATATGAAAGTAATCATATAGAATATTCTATTTGTATTTTCTAGATAGTAAAAGAAGAATAGGAACACATTTCTCTACCATCAACAAACTCACTTAAATAAAATTAATTTGTTTATTTGATTTTAGATACAAAACGTGAATATTCCTTTTATATGTCGGGATCTTTTGAAAAAAATAATAAGAATGGTAAAACTTATGTTTGGGTGTTCCATAAGGTCCGAAAAATTGTAAAGTTATTGTAAGATATATGTTTTTTATATGTAAGATTTTTATATACAATTTCAAGCTTTGAATCATACTTATGTTTCATTTATTATAAAATCCCATTTTTATCTTTTTAAATGAGTATAAAAAGCTTGTTGTTAGACATAGACTTCTTAAAGGATATACTGAGTACGTTGTATCAAATCATTCATCATACTTTTTACAATATTGTTAAAAGAATGCATAAAAGAGGTCAAATTTATAACTTTAGGATAAGTGGATAAAAAATTCATATATTCTTTTTCTTCTTTCGTTAAATGTTATTTTATAAGATGAATTTAAATAGATGATGAATTTGTACAACTTATTTATAAAAGAAATAAAACTTTAATGCTTTGTTTAGTTGGGAGAGTGAATTTGAGAGAGTGGATTTGAGTGAATTTGAGAGAAAAGTATGTGTAAAGTTAGGATATTTGGATGAAGAGATAGATGGTGAGAAAAGAATAGAAAGTTTATAAAAATTTCTATGATGTGATAGGTGTAGTAAATAAAATAATTTTTTAATGGATAAAATTATAATTAAAATTAATTTAAAATTAAATATAATTATTTTTTTGATATGATTGATAAATTATTATTTTAATTGATGAAATTATAAAAGGTGTCAATTACTTTAAAATTAAAATTAAAATAAAAAATTAAGTTATTATTATTAATAATATTATTATTTTATAAATTTATTTTAATTATTATTATAATTATAATTTTATTATTATTATTATTTTTCAATATTATTATTTTTATTATTATTATGATTATTTTTATTTATTATCATTAATTTTGAATATTAATAATTTATTTTATAATTATGTTATTTTTATTATTATTATTTTATAATTATTAATAATTTATTATTTTAATTATTATTATTTTATAATTTATTTTTATTTTTCTTATTATTATTTTTATTATATTATATTATTAATTATACTTTATTTTAATATAAATATAAGTATTGATAAATTAATAATGAAAATTAATTATATAATAAATTATATTAAAGTGACTCCTCAAATCTTTCCAAATTTGCGAAGAAAGTCAGTGGCAAAACTTTTTGTTTTGATACTAGTTTTTAATTAATTTTTTTTATCTTGATTTTTGCACTTTCTCTTTGTTTTGTTTCCATCTTTGCAAATTGGCTCTCTCATCCAAACGGAGCATAAATGACATACTAATTATTAAAAAAAAAAAAAGAGTTGTCATAAAAAAAATCAAATTAGTTTTCAAACAACATCATCGATCAAAATATGACAATTTTGAAATTGATTAAGTCAATTCTAATATGATATAAAAACTTATTTCTTTTAAAAAAATATAAAACTATAAATTTATTTTTTATTTAATTTTATGTTATGTAAAATCTATACATAGGTTAAACTGATACTCACTACAAAAATGTGATAAATTAGTTGTCAAGTAGAGTTAACTTAGTAAATTTTAAGTCGTCACTAACTATTTTTATTTTCTTAATAATTAAAAATATTTGTGTTAATGTTGGATGAGCTGATATTAGCTTAAACAACCCCAACACTAACTTTTTTTAATTATTTTAATAAGTAAAGATATTTGTATTAGTGCTGGTTTAACGACAACTTAGCTCAACATTACTAAAAAATTAATATTAAAACTAGTAAAGTTTAAACTGACGTAGTTTAGGTTAATCTTATTTATTTTTAGTTTTTATATTTATTTAAGGCTGCATTAGCTAGACTGACACTAATTTTATATAATTTATCATTTATTTTAGTTAGCATTGATTAAACTGATGTTAATATAATATATTTTTAATATTTATTTAAGTTAGTATCAATTAAGCTAGCACTAATTTTATTTAAATGGTATGGATCTTGTAAGAAAATAATTGATGACTTAACTAAATCAAGAAGAGAGTGAATTTGTTTTGAAACTTTTTTCAAAAGATTTTATCTTCAAGTTCTTTTAAAACCAATTAAATTTAAAAATTTGAATGCAATTAATACGAGAATTAAGATAGATAAAAGATTTGTTAATAACAATATAAAGAAGATAAAGGAGGAAAAAAATTGCACAATAAATTTATACCAAATTCAAATAACAAGTGATCCTATACCTAATCTCAATTAATTCAACTTTAAAATAACTAGATTCTACTATCTTTAAAAGTTTGTACAAGACATTTACACAAGCAAATTACATACTTAAAATAATAAGCAAAAACTATATCAAATATTGAACACGTTCATGAAGATATTTTTAACTCTTGGAACACTTCAAGAGAATACAAATCACATCGACCCTTGATTATATAAAAAGATATACACTAAAACACTTCCAACAACAAGAAAAAAGAAAAAAATATACCAAAAATTCTTAACATAAGCAATGCAGAAGGTTTCAAAACAACACAACACCATCTTTGATTCTCAAAAATTGAAAAAACTCTTGGCAAATGAAAATAGATAAAATGATCTTAAAAAAATTTGTATTTCTGAGTTGTATTAGTTGTGAAAAAGAGTGAGACAAAAATTTTATTTATAGAATATAAAAAATGTTTATTTATAGAATTTTTTTATGATGTTCATATGAAGATGATGTTATGCTATATATATATATATATATATATATATATATATATATATATATATATATACTGTGTCATTTATTTTGTAGGCTGATGTGAAATTGAAATATGTACCATTTTACCTTGAGAAATATTCAACTTTGTAATTGGTTAGGGTTAGTCGGCCATAAGGGGATGGATGATAGACTTGGGAAATCGAGCTCAAGGAATATTCAACACTATAATTGGTCATGAGACAAATCGAACATGACCATCAGCATTGGAGGATCAACCTCAAGAAAAATCGATCGTGAGAAGATGGGTCTTGAAAAAACAAACTATAAGATTTTATGCTTATTTCTATAATGTCATGTAGAAATTAATACAATTATAATTGGTCATATAAAAGGTGACACTTTTTATAAATATTAAGACATTCCTCAATATTCTACTTTATCTAATATTTTTTATAATAAAAATTAGCTTAAAGTCATGAAAACATTAATATAAAAAATCCTTGACAAAGTTACATCAAACATAAATTTTGAAATTACAGGTTTAAGGAAATCCTAATTTTTTTTTAGAGGAACTATGCAAAGTATTTTTAAGTTATTAACTTAAGAAAACTGTTGGAAAAAGATTGAACTACTCCTTATAAATTTGCGATTTAAGGTTGATGTATCAAATAAAATATAAGCCCTCCAATAGGTGGATTGAAAAAAAAAATATAGATTTCCTTGACCATAAGACAAAATGAAACATTAAAGACACTAAGGAATAACTAAAAATTATTGAGAACAAACATTTTTAATTATTTTTAAGAGAAACTAGTTTTGATAAATCTCAATTTCATGGACTGAGAATTATTAGGTGCACTCAATGTTACATGCATAAAAGTAATACAGTTCTGACTGTTGGATGAAAATCAAACTGCTTAAATCCCAGGACTATTCTTTCTCAGGAAAGAGTACCGGATGAACTTATTATTCTCTATTCAAGTCAGGAATATTTTCATCACCAGTTCCATCTACATGGAGAGTGACAAATTCCTGCTGAACTTTTGTTTCTCAATCTTTGTTTGCTTCAGCTTTTGTCTTCTCAGCATCAGATAACAACTCCATTCCCTTGTCATTGGATATCTGATCTTCACATACATTTCTGACTATTCTGCGTCTCCTCCTTGCAAAAGTTTCAGCTATTGTCTTGACCTTTTGTTTCCTCTCTATTTCTTCTCTTAAACTTCGAACAGACTGGAAAATGAAAATGTTAATGTATATAAAAATATTTTGTATTAACAACAAAATAAGTTGAGAATGGTTACATATTAAAGTAAAAGTATTTAAAAAGAGATCAGATTTTAAATAAGTGAGAGACATTGAAATTCATATAAAGAATAAAATAGTACACTAGTCTGAATAAGGGAATAACTCTTAAGGATTCTTATTGGAGATAGAGAGTCCTCAAATTTATGACAGAGAAATGGATAGTTAGCCAAAAAAACAAGATAAGTTTCATTTTTCTCTCTGGCCATAACTATTGTAATGCAACTAGAACAATCAATACAATTACTTTTAAGAAACATCCATATTTAAAAAATATTTGAGCAAAGTTGCACCTCTTTATTGTGAGTCATCTCATGTTCATGCAAAGTGCTGATAAAAAAAAATGTTCATGCGAAGTAAATTACTGAGGCAGAAACATGAACATGAATTACTAATTCACATGAATGCATTTCTTAATCCAAGATCTTACATCCTCCTCGTACTTGTCAATATCTGGAAAGATAATAGAAATCATATGATCATAAACGCGGTCATCCCCTAGTGTGCATCCGCCTGGGATTTGTTCAAGACAAATTGGGCATTCATTCTTACTGCAGTGAAACCAATCCAAATATTTCAAAACCTATCAACAAAATTCTGAGAGATAATTACGTATTATTAGTTGGAAGCTTGAGGACTAACCAAAGGCGTATGGATTTCTCAATGCACTCTCCGCAAAAGCGATGCAAGCATTCCATAACAGTTTTGGTATTTCGAAGTATGCCTTCACATGTAATGAACTCAACAAACTTTAACTATATGATTTGATAATTAGGAAAAACAAATAAAAAATATTTATGATGCTGTATTTGATATATATATTGTCAGAAAAAGTGCATCCATGAAAACACAACAATAAAAAAAAACTCTCTAAATGCTCGAAATGGGTAAATTTGTAAGAGATGTGTTGGATACAAATGGTACGTTTGAGAACTCATACAAACTGGATTAATTTATCCATTTGTGCATTCGAAAAAATCTTTTAAGAGTTTCAGTTGAGTTCACATCGCAATCCATTTTCGTTTCATGAAGATAATAAGAGAATAGGTAAGGATGAAAAAGCTCTCAACCTTATTATGTGTCTAACACAGTAACATGTATTGATAAGTTTGTGAAAATAAAAGCCAAAATTTAAAGAAGATAAAAGTAGTGTTAATGCTATTGCATATACTAGAAAAAAGTAACGAAAAATAGTTAATTCATGTAAAGAAAATAGCGAAACAGTAATAAAGCACACATACTTGTGAAGGCTTGCTATTAATGAAAATTATTCCGGTCACATTTCACATCAAATCAGGAAAGAAATAAGATTGTGTTTCCTTATCAAAATCATACCTTAGATTTATGATTTCAAATTATGCAGGTAGACAATTGTCTGGATTGAAATAGGTTATCATAGATCATCTACTTTTCACTTAATGAAAGAACGTTTTTATTTCTGTAAAATGGTTAAAAAATAAACCACCATTATACTACACATACTGCAAAATTATAAACTGGTTAATGATCTGGTTGCTTTACATGTTTACTTGCATAATATATCTTTTATGTCCATTTACAAGTGTCCTCTATGAAAATATTTGGGGATGACTGTGATACTCAATGAACACAATTTAATAGCTGCAATTAACTATGATGGAATTTAGATATATCATATATTCAAATAATTGTAATTGGTAGGTTCTTAAATAATGTGATTATGTCAAACTAGTGTCATAGATTTTAAAATAAGCTTGTGGGATATCTTGTGCATATAGAATAAGACAACCTAACTGGAGTAATATTACCACTTGAGATGCACTATTTACATAATGTCCAAAACCATACAGGCATATCTAGAGCCCATCCAATCCACCAATTATGTTATTGTGAATGCAGAATTTTAAATTGGTTATCTTACATAGGAAAAGTATAATCATTATCATACACAATAAAAAACATTTATCTTACCCAAAAAAAATCAGCAAAACTATCATATTAAGACTTGCAGGATATCATGTTTAAGAGCAACAAATTTATAGCAAAACATAATTAATCAATCATCCAACCGTTTGATTTCATACCTAGGCAGATAGGGCACTGAAGATTCTCGCTTATTCCTGACAAGTTTATTTCCATATATCTGCAAATAAACACCAAGAAAATGATATTGAAAAGCGTAATTATTTAATCTTTTATGGAGATGATCATTCTCAAATGCCAAATTCTAAAGTCCTTAATGTATCATGCGAAGAAATTAAAAGCCCCTATGAAAAAAATAGTCCATCTTAATTTTATGAATTCAATTAATAAAAATGGTCATCCTAGGAATAGGAAAAAAAGAGAGAGAAACAAAGAATGTTCTGAAAAAAAAAAAAAAAAAAAAAAATTTTCTAAAAAAAAAAAAAAAAAAAAACTTTCAGACGATTTCGCTAATTTTTGACATATACATATATAACTTTGTACACAAATATTGTGAAGGATAAGAGTCATTTTAAGTAATTTTATTTAACTTGC
>Ga0209489_108781_pt1 | contig 13348 bp, 4 predicted proteins | sample SiratrowhiteBW_FD_187527 | JGI IMG/M metagenome (GOLD analysis project Ga0209489, IMG submission 187527) | Root nodule microbial communities of legume samples collected from California, USA - Siratro white BW (SPAdes) (version 2) | ecosystem: Host-associated > Plants > Roots > Nodule | place: USA... | reverse complement strand
TATATATATATATATATATATATATATTGTAAACATAAAGATGTAAAACTAGATTTTTCATGATGTAAGTTTCTAAACCTAAAGTCCAAGCTTAAAACATTTTTAAATTTCTAACCTAATTTTAAATTTATCCTATCTTGAACACAAGTTTGAAAGCTTAATTTGTTTTGGTCGGCAAGTTTGAAAGCTTAACGATCCCTTAAAAGAATAACAAAACTGAATTTATATGTAAGTTCTAATATTTTTAGTGTGGTCTTCTTTACTCTATAAAATAAGATATCATTTGAAAATTAGTTAAATGCATATATGGTAAAACAACTAATCTAAATTAAAGATAAAATCAAATAGATGAAAATTTAACAAACTTTATTTGATAAGATAATTTTTTGAGTAGCATTTAGTTTATTTTAATAAGCTACTCATATTGGCGTTTTAAACTTAAATGAAATTTTGACTTTGTTATCTTGTTTCTTAAAATAATAATAGAAAATTTTAATGTCTAAACCTTGTTTATTGTTATACTTTTTTATTATTACTTTAATTGTATATTTGTTTAGTATTTTTTCATTATTCAATGTTTTTTTAATAAAATATTTAATTTTATTGAGAAATAATAATTATTTTAAATTATTATGAAAAGTAAATTTTTACACAGATACTACTTTAGATAATAAAAATTTAAAATAAATTAAATGATATAAAATTATAATTATTAAAAATGAGTGATTATTCAATATTAAGATTTCATTCAATAAATAATTTTTTATGTATTAGTTTACAACTAGTTATATTAAATAACTTTAGATTTTTTTTTTTACAATTTTTAGTTGGTTTTTTAGCTTTTAACTAATTTTTTACTTTTCAACTTCTTTCTCAATAATTCTGCTCAACCTAGCCTAAGTGAGCAATTATAATGGAGTGATATTTTTCAGTTATTAGTTAGTTTAAATGTTGCAATTATTATATATTAATATAAAAATTATGAATTAATTACATATAAAAAGTTATGGAACCATTATTTTCTTAATTTATAAGGGAAATTTTTATTAACATTGAACATCTCATTACTCTCTTCTTCAATAGTAGGAGGTATTTTCCAGTTCTATCACTTTATTTTTTGAAAATAAATATAAGATAAACAGGTGTAAATGTCTATAAAAAGTATTATTTTAAAATGATAACACAAGTGTAGTTTTAAAACATTAATATGCTAAACAAAACATTACACTACATACTTAATATAATAATTATTGTATCATTATACAATATATAATCCTTAATAATAATAATATCAATAATACTAAATTGATTTGAATCTGCCCAATTGGATAGATTTAAAAAACATTTTTTACTTTCTCATACATTTGGTTATATATATATATATATATTAAATTAAGATAGATGAAAGAAGTGCATTCAGATTTGTGATGTTACGAAGTTTAAAATTGTCTTTAAGAAAGATATTAATGTATAAAAAAATTGCATCCGTCGTATTTTATTATTTTATTTGTGGAGAGTCTGTTTTTTTTTTTTTTTTTTTTTTTTTCTTTTTTTTTTTTTTTTTTTTTTTTTTTTTTTTTTATTTTTTTTTTTTTTTATTCTTATACCTTTTGTTATTTATTTTTTTTTGTTTTTCTTTAATAGTATTTTTTATGATAATAATGTATGAAATGTTAAAATCTATAATTTTTTTTTGTTAAAAGAAATTAATAAATAAGAAGTATATTAAATATGTTTTAACTATTTAAAAGATTGAGACAGTTTTGATAAGATACAGATCATTGTCAAACACAAAGGAAATTTACAAATTTATATTCAAAATAGACACATAAACTGAGCCAATAAGATACTAAAAGTAAAAAAACTGAAACCCTATAACCAAAATCTACCGTGATACTTAAGATCAACATTTTATTGAAAAAATTGATTTGAAAAAGTCAATATTTTTTATTAAATTTTTTCAAAAAAAATAATTTTTTATTAAATAATTTTAAAAAATTTGATTTTTGAACAAACTACATAAAAAATTTAATTTATTTTCTGAATAATTATATTATTTTAATTTTTTTTTAATTCCTAAAATCCATTTTCTTTTTTTAAAGGATACAATTAATACATTCTCTTTAAACTGAACCATAAACTAATTTATTTTATAAAGGACTATGTAAGGCCATAGTACTTTTCCCTATTTTTATATAGCCCAAGGTCAAAAGCCAAATTCTTGAAAGTAAAATGTGGCCAACATTTTAATATTTTTCTTAAATCTATTGAACAAAAATACTTAAAATTAGAAAAAATATAACTTAACACAATATATTAGAGATGTCCCAATGATATCTCCATACATTGATTCATTGATGTAAATAATTGAAACATCTATACATATATAGATTTCTACTGGTCGTACAAATGTTCTACTACCAAATTGTTTGCACTGTCACAAGTTGTAGAAGTTTGATTACATCTTTTATAAAAAAAACTTTTGTGTAAGTAAAATTAGTTTATATTTAAATTGAAAATAAAATATTTTAAATATACATTAGAGAACTTTTATAAATTAGTTTTATATAAGTTAATTTAGTTTTATAAACAATTGAAATAAGATTATTAAAATTGTCAAAAAAAATTTTAGGAGATAAGTTGAAACCAACTCATATTCCAATAACACCAACATGACTCCGGTAATCATGGAACATGAAAAGAAAGGTAGGATCAGTAATAATTGCGTCTTCAAATAAAATAAAAATAAGAACTAAATTAATAAAAAAATAAGGAAAAGGAAAAAAAATGTTATGTGGTACAAATGGTGAAAACTGCCAAAGTTGAGAGTAATAATATAATATTTTATTAACATTTAAGCTAAATAATGGAACCCTATTAGTCCCTTTCGAACATTTTCCAGTTGAAGTTTTGTGGATTACATTTCAAAATCCTCAAATAGGAATGGGAAAAAGATTCGCATCTGTTACAGACAAAACTTTGCAATAGATACTAAGTATGTTTTGATAGATTCTTATGAGTAATACATGTATTTTAATTACCTCAATTAACATTTTAAATGTTTTTATATACTTGTTTTCGATTTTTATTCCTTTACATAAAGCTAAAAGTTATTTGTCTTAACTAATTATCTCAAATTAATATCTTTTATCCTTTTTATCTACTTATCTTAATTGTAGTTTAACATTTTTAAAAAGTTATCAAATAATCAAAATAACCTCTTACAATATTTTTTCATTGTTAATAATGTATATATTAAAAATATTTATTTATGAGAAATTCAATTATGTAAAAATAAATATGTAAATTGTATAATATTACACAAAATAATATTCAGTAATAATATGTATATATTAAATATCAATGCATAGACTAAAATATTAGTTATAAATCTAAATCCGCTTTTTAGAGTGTTTTATAAATTAGTTTTTAATTATGAGTAATTTTACATATTCAAAATCTAATTTTATTTTTATTTATTTCAACAAATTTTAAGTAATATAAATATAAATTTTAAATATTATATACTATATTAACTGAAATATGTCATTATTTAAAACAAAATTGAAGTTTTGATTAAAAAATAGTATATATGCACACACACATTGCTTAACACAATTTTTCTCAATTTGAAAGTTTTTTAGACATTTCGTTATTCAATTTTTTTTTCAATTGTAAAAGTTATATCTCTTTGATTTTTTATTTAATATATTAAATTATCAATAGTATTTTGAGTAATACCTTGATTTTTTTAGAGGTATATTTATAAACAGATAAAGAATTTAAAAATTTATAAAATAGGTGATATCAATTCTATTTTTAATTTCATAAAAAAAATATTTTTTCAAAAAAACTTTTTTTATAGGCTCTTTTGGAGTTTAAATTGATAAATTCTTCACTATGCTAATAGAAAACACACTTTCAGGAAGACAGTTGTGATTTAATCAAGACATATTGGTTAATTTAAGTATTTTTATTATTAGAAAAAAATAAATTAAATGAATAACACATTGGGTGTTCAAACCTTTTCACTAATTAGTTTATATATATACATAAATTAACCTTGAACTGATATAAAACAACACATATCAAAACATATACCAGCTCAAATAAATAAGGGGTGGTCCCAACAACCACAACTCCTAAATAATTTCTTCTTTTCATTTAAGTATATCCAATTCATTTTCTTCTTTTCTTAAATTTTGAAAGGGAAACGTGATAATTATATGATTAAGTGAAGATGCTAACTGTGAAAGTACAGTTTATTCAGTTTAAACTTTTGGAATATTCTCTAGTTGTTTAGTCAGTACCGTACCCTACATTTAGGTAAAAGAACTTGATTAATTGCATATACTTCATTTATGTTGATTTACATGTGTTCCAATGTACTGATAGTGAGGGTAGACAATTATTTTGGTAATTATTTAAAAATAATAATTGAATTACCTCATGCTATATTGCATTTGGTATTTGAAATAACTGCATCAAAAATATTTTTTGTGGGTTTTTTTATATCAATTATTCCAATTAATATAAAAAAATCTTCTGAATACTTTTGTGGGTGCAAAACTGATGGACTTGCACAAAAAATAGTGAGCGGTTAACATTATGTTGTACTGTGCCACCATCGATAGTAATACCCCAGAAATTGACCCACAAATGTCATATAAAAATAACTTAATTCATATATATTTCTTCCACAGGACTTCACATTTCAAATTGCATTTTATGCAACCAGATTAATTATTTCTTTGTCCTCTGTTCTAGGTTCTATTATAATTACAGAAACAAACCTTATTATTGTTTATAATTTTCTCCTCTACCTGATTTGGTGTATCTGAAACACCCTGATTGCGGCACCGAGTGGAACAGTTTGACCCATTGGTTCTAACGAGGTCAAAACCTCTTTGGGGTACGACCAAACCACTATCAACCTACACGCAAATGCCTTAGGAGAAGAGGATAAGAAAACTAGAAAATGAAGTGTTTGGGTTAGTTACTGTTATTATAATCTCTCTTTTTTAAGGAAATATATGTAGTGCATGCCTGTGTTAAATAAATTGTCATCATTATTAAGTTTAATGAAGTATATTTCTATGAAGTTAATGTACTACATTAATTTAAAGATATCTTGTTTATAAACTGAATTATGGAACATAGTTATCGGAAACCTAGCAAGGGAAATGGGGAAGATTCTTCTCACACACTCTTTTACTTTCCAAACATATATCGTTTTGTTACAAAAAGGAAACTAAAAAGCACGATACCAAGTCAATAAAAAAGACATATGGATAAAATAAAATAATAGAGAAAAATAAGAGATTTTTTTCTGCTTTATATGAGTGGAAATAAATAATTAGAATAATTTAAATTTATTTCTTTACTTTCTGTATTTTCTTGGTATTAATTATCCATTTTTTCTTTAAAAAAATATTATTTTTTTAATAAAATGAAAAGAAGATACTTTCCTCTCATTTTATGCTAATCTATTGAGAACTGTTTTTAATAAATTGTGCGACACCAATTTCTCTCTCTCTCCTTATTTCTCCTGAATAAAAAAATATTTTAATTGTATTTTTATTTTTTTAAATAATTAGATAAGAATTAAAGTTGTAATAAATTTTGATAGTCAGGATAACAACTAATGGGTTTTATATTTTTTTATTATCAACAAGAATATATAAATATGAAAATATTTGCATAATCCAATCCGTTTATAAAATCTAAAATATATACAATCAACAATACAGGACTGTTTACTAAAAGTCCGTCAATATATACCAAATTATGAACTCCTCTCTTGATTGTATAACTCTTTATTGACAGTTTCTTATTCACTTTATTTACGAAAAGTACATCGATATGGGTTAACGAAAGTGAAATTGAATCTATTCAGTTCAAGGATTTTACTTCCCTCTTGACACTACTTTTTGTTTTTTTCTTTTTCTTTATCGACAATAAAATATTAAATTAATAAAAAACGTTTAGAGGTCATTCAACCCTTATTAAAAAAACTGAAAAAGTTACAAACAAAATTACTTCAATTTCATTCTTACAAATATTCTCGAATATTCTCGAGTGGATAGTCCGTGATAATATTATCCCAATCGAGTTGATGACGATGAATTAAATTGGAATTCACCGACTGAAATTAATAAAAGTATAAAAAAAATATCTAAAAATTTATGAGTAGTAGTAAAATAATAAAATAGACGATATTTCTGGTAGACCTACTTATATTTATAAGACATAGTCATTAAATATTATATATATTTTATAATAATATATTGTGTGATTGATACTAATTAGAACCAATTAGAGGATAAATTTTAATAATGTATTAATTGATAATAAACAGAGGTTTAGAGATTCGGTCGAATCTTTATTATTGAGTAGGTACAGTTCCTAAACACAAAAAAAAAAAAACCTACTAAGAGCTATTCCAACAGGTATATTACCGAGTACAATAAGACTGAAAAACACACAATAGTTAAAAAACAGCATAAAACAAAAACTAATGTACTGTCCAATTCAAGTTCTTCTATCTTCAGCTTGCAATTACCTCATAGTAATATAATAAACATCACAAGCTCTATTGACAATTGTCTGTGATAAAACAAATATGAAGATTTGATGACTGAAGTGATAAAAATGCATCTATATCCAAACTTGCCTTCATAAAGATGGGCCAGAGTGGTACCAACAAGTTTAATAGGTACATAGAAAAGTCCAGCACTAACACTGTTTGAAATGCAAGTCCTGTGCTTCTTCTAAATGTGACTTAAACTGATACAAGCATATTCCAACAAATTAGAACATCAGATTCCAGCAAGTTAGCAGTATGCAATTCCAATTGATTTCAAACATAATACTAGATTCAGATACCAATCAAAAAACGTGAATATAGTTTTATCATAGCTCTTAAAGAATTAATGTCCAAGCCTTTACTACCGTTGTAAAACCTCATCAACATCAAACACTTTTTTTTCCTAAAATTTACATTATTACTAGACTTCCATAAATTCTATATAACTCTTATCTATACTACTTTCCACAATGTATTTGCTTTGCGTCTATCTCCCTAAATTTGAAACTTTGAAAATGTTCCTTAGCAGTATCTACCTAGATGTGCAGAATGTATATCTGTCCTTTGATCACATTTGTACCACACCTTATTCGCCTCCTTACGTGTTAGTAGCAAATGATTAATTGTTTCAACATGTACATGGTAAAAACCACATGTATTTGTAGATAATACTAACCCTGTTTTCATCATATTTTCATCGGTGGTAATTTATCTACGATATTAACTCTGTTTCAACATGTACAAGGCAAAAATTACCCTTTTCTAGAAGTAGGAGAAGAAAAGCAACCACAGCTGAAACAAGTGAATTCACATGGGCCTTGGCTTAAATGGGCTTACCGATATACTGTCTTCCTAGTTTTTTTACAGCATGCTTCGTTAGACACGATCCAAATTTAGGCGTAGCAATGAGGTTCATCAATTCCATCTTTTTTTGACAAATTCTTCCTCCACCCCCTACTCTCGTCTTGCACCTCCATACAAAATTTTAATTCCACAATTGCCCTTGTTAAAATTACCTAAATACCCTTCTTTTATTAAGCAATTTTTAAATTTCTGGTAGGACACCCGGATGAGGCCATCTGGTTCTCATTTTTTGAAATTTACGAACCGGACAGCCTGACGTCCGGTTCATAAATTGTTAACCGGATGGACTGGATGGGGGACGCCACCCCGTCCGGTTGTCATAAGGTAAATTTGTGAATTTCAAACCGGATGGGTGGTAGGTGGACCTCATCTGGTTTGTAAATTTGTGAACCGGATAAGGGTGTCATCCCGTTCACATTTTTTCAATTTTTTTAAAGTGCACTGTGATAGATTAGTGAGGAGCAGAGGAGTTGGTTAGCTGTTACCTATCACCACCCAATTAAAATTAATATAGATTGGGGAGGAGCAGAGGAGTTGGTTGTTACCTATCACCACATCCAATTAATACTTGAAAGTAAAAAAGAAATGAAAAGTCTCTTGCTGTATTTACTTCTCATTCCAATTTCCAACCCTAACCTCATCTTAAACGTAGAGTCTCTGCTCTCCAAGAATTCATTCATTGATTCATTGGCTTTCATAAAATTAAATTAATTTAATTAAGGCAAATGAAGAGTCAAAGAGACACTCTGTGTGAAATGCAGCAGGAGACTCTTCTTTGACTCTTCATTTGTCTATTAATTTAGTTTCATATGTATTTACTTCTCATTCCAATTTCCAACCCCAACCCCATCTTAAACGGAAGAGTCTCTGCTCTCCAAGAATTCATTCATTTATTCATTGGCTTTCATAAAATTAAATTAATTTAATTAAGACAAATGAAGAGTCAAAGAGACACTCTGTGTGAAATGCAACAGAGAAGACTCTTCTTTGACTCTTCATTTGCCTATTAATTTAGTTTTATGAAACCTAAGGGATTGGAAATTGGAATGAGAAGTAAACACATCAGCAAAAGAAGAGACTATTCATTTCTTTTTTACACATTAATGCTCCTCACGAATCTGTCACAATGCATTTAAAAAAAAAAAATTGAAAAAATGTGAACGGGATGACACCCTTATCCGGTTCACAAATTTACAAACCGGATGAGGTCCACCTACCACCCATCCGGTTTGCAATTTTTTTACCTTATGACAACTGGATGGGGTGGCGTCTGGTTCACAACTTACAAACCAGATGACACCCCTATTCAGTCCATCTGGTTAACAATTTATGAACTGGACGTCAGGCTGTCCGGTTCTCAAATTTCAAAAAATGAGAACCGGATGGCCTCATCCGGATGTCTTACCATAAATTTTAAAGTTGTTTAATAAAAGAAGGGTATTTGAGTAATTTTAATAAGAGCAGTTGTGGAATTAAAATTTTGTATGGGGGTGCAGGAAGAAGGTATGGGGGTGGAGGAAGAATTTGTCTCTTTTTTTCCCTCTTTCCCTTGCGTGGATCAGAAATTATGGTATGATCTAAAATTCTAATGGGACATTTTTTTTTTCATCCAACCTGCATGCAATGAATGACTCTATTTTATAGATACCAAAAATAAGGAATGGTTCAGATAACGTACCAAAATCAAATTATGTCACTATTTTGTTACGCATATGTTGCATTCGAGCGAACCAGAATTTAGGTATATTAACAAATTCATACTCTTTTGTCTTCTCTTTGGATAGTGGAGTGGGTAGAGTTTGGAGAGGATGTCGATCACGCGAACAAAAGAGAGAAGACAAAATAAACACAGCGATTCAGGTGACCGACCTTATTAGAAAGAAAAATGGATGAAAAGAAAAATAATAAGATGAAAATATACAAGTTAGAGATAGAGAGTGAACAAATCACGTAAAATAAAGCAAGAAGCTAGAGATATGAAGGTAGGGATAACATCGAGTAATTACCAAACATGATTAATTATTTGAGTCACTTTAGTTTTGTCCCGAAATCAATCTTATATACTGTGTCATACACGTCCTCAGCTAAAACCATAGCAGAGTTTAAGAAGTTATCTTGAGCACACTAGTTGTTATCAAAATTTAATTCAAATTTTTTCTTACCAATACTAAAAATAAGCGTTGGATTGTTCATTTTTCACATAAAGTGGTGGCCACCCCCAGTTTACGATTGATTCCAGGCTCTTCTCCATAGTGGCTGCTTAGGACCACCACATAGAGTGCTCGTCACTTTCTCCATTCATATAATTGTACTTACCACAAAATTATTATCACGCCTTTTTCTTTTCCTAAATTACCTCATAAGATCCTTCCCCTGATACCACCGCCCTTTATTTCCAAAAACCACCGCGTCAAACTACAATCATTTGTTCCGTGTGCAACTTTTTTTTCCTCATATGTAGGGAAACAATCTTACCACACCCCACTCAATCCATATACATTCACTCCTATATTACAAATTGTTAGGAACACGTGGTTCGTGTTAATCTCTGATACATCATTAATTTTGACTACCATATTGGCCGAAACTGCTTTGGCTTCTCTATATATTCGTGATTCTGGATAGCCTCACCTCACTTCATTCAGCCTCTTTTATCTCACGCCACAAGAAAGTGTTTGATTTTATCCTAAATACAACATCACTGTAAAATGGTGGTGGCAGATTTGAGTAGTGGTGGTTTGAGAGGAATGAAGAGTTTCAGCTACCATGTTATCACCGGGCGTTGGTTCATGCTATTTGCATCTTTACTTATCATGTCCGTTGCTGGGGCGACCTATATGTTTGGATTATACTCTAACGAGGTCAAAACCTCTTTAGGGTACGACCAGTCCACTCTCAACTTGCTCAGCTTCTTCAAAGACCTAGGTGCCAACGTTGGAGTCATATCCGGGTTGGTCAACGAGATAACACCCCCCTGGGTGGTACTCTCAATAGGGGTCCTTATGAACTTCTTTGGCTACTTCATGATATGGCTTGCAGTCTCTGGCCGCATTGCCAAACCCCAAGTTTGGCAAATGTGTCTCTACATTTGCATTGGTGCTAATTCTCAGACCTTTGCCAACACTGGTGCGTTAGTCACATGTGTCAAGAACTTCCCAGGAAGCCGTGGCAGCCTTTTAGGCCTACTCAAAGGTTACGTTGGTCTGAGTGGTGCCATCATCACACAGCTCTACCATGCCTTCTATGGTGATCACAACCCTCAGGCCCTTATTTTACTCATTGCTTGGCTCCCTGCTGCTGTTTCCTTCCTTTTCCTTCCAACAATTCGGATATTCAACACAGTCCACCAACCTAAGAACAACAGAGTTTTCTACCACCTTCTATATATTTCACTTTTCCTTGCAGGGTTTCTCATGGTTTTGATCCTTGTACAAAACAAGCTTAGTTTCTCAAGGATTGAGTACACAGTGGATGGCCTTGTTGTTATCTCCTTTCTTCTTCTCCCACTCGCTGTGGTATTTAGAGAGGAGGTAAACCATTTAAAAGCCAAAACGCAAGGTTTGACCGATTCAGCACCCGAGTTGAAAGTAGTAACAGAAGTTACTCCACCTCCACTCGTCGACGAAGTACTACCAACTAGCACAAGTTCACGCGAGGAAAGTTCTTGTTTCAGGAACGTATTCAACCCCCCAAAGAGGGGAGAAGACTACACCATTTTGCAAGCACTTTTCAGTATGGACATGCTGATTTTGTTCGCTGCAACAACCTTTGGCGTTGGCGGAACACTAACTGCCATAGACAATCTAGGACAGATTGGGGCTTCATTGGGTTACCCGAGTAAGAGCACGACAACCTTTGTGTCCTTGGTGAGCATATGGAACTACTTAGGAAGAGTAGCTTCAGGTTATGCCTCTGAAGTCCTCTTAGTAAAATACAAAGTTCCTCGTCCCTACATGGTCACTGTAGTTTTGCTTCTCTCTTGTGTTGGCCATATTCTGATAGCCCTTGGCGTTCCAAACTCTCTCTACTTCTCTTCGGTGATTATTGGGTTTTGTTTTGGAGCCCAGTGGCCACTGGTGTTTGCAATCATATCAGAAATATTTGGCCTGAAATACTACTCGACGTTATACAACTTAGGAGGCGCCGCTAGCCCTGTTGGATCTTACATTCTAAACGTGAAAGTGGCAGGTGTTTTGTATGATAAAGAGGCTTTGAAACAATTGAAGGCCAAAGGACTGATGAGAGAAGCAGGGAAGGACCTAACTTGTGTAGGAGTGCAATGCTACAGAATGGCTTTTATCATAATCACAGCTTCAACTTTGGTTGCGTGTTTAGCCTCGTTCATTTTGGCGCTGAGGACTAGAAAATTTTACAAAGGGGATATCTATGGAAAGTTTAGAACGGAACACGAAACAACAGAGAATGAGCTGGAGATTACAAATCAAGGAACCAGACAGAATCTATAGAAGAGTGTGTTTAAGTTTTAGTCGCAGTAAATGCATGACTTAATTATAGTTGTACATTAATAAGTTTGGTTTTGTAGAATTAGTGAATAGTGAATGGCATAAGAAGTGCTAGTTATATTAGAGTATTTTTATATAAGGAAAGTACTTATAATCCTCAAATTTAGTTGGGTGACGAGGGAGAAGTCATTGTAAGATTTCAGGATAAGAAAAATTATCTTCTGAACTCACTTTTTTCTCGTTACTTCTACTTTATAACTTCTTTTAATAATAAAATATTATATTTAACTAATAAAAAAATATAAATAACATTTTAAAATAAAATAATAATATTTATGATTCTCAAATGGTAGTATAACATATAATAGGCTTCAAACTATCATATTCCTCGGGATAATTACATATTTAAATTCCCCTCAATATTTACCTTTCACAAGTTTCTCTAAATAATAAAATTTGGTAGAAACATGATTAATTTTGAATCATATACAATACTTTTTTTATAATATATATATATATATATATATATTGACAAGCACAAGAGATCAAAAGAATTAATTTGGATCATATAGTTACAAAATATTAATATTATTAATTTTAGTTGTCAATTCAAATTATATGATAACAATTTATTCACCTCACACTTTCGTTCTCACCTATAAGAACAAGTTACCGTTTAGTTAAGATCCTATGATCTCAGCCAATCCAAACATGACACTGTTAACTATATTTCTGCCATAAATTTAGAAATATAAGAAATATATAGTTACATTAAAGTCATAAAGTCCTGTTTTAATTATTGTGTTCCTCATAAAAGAAGACCTACAAGTGGACCACTTGATAATTACATTACATTCTTTTTATGAGGAAGATAAAGGTGCTAATTATTTTTATATTCACTTTTAGGTCTCCAATCTCCTTGCTTTTCCAATTCATATATTTTATTATGTTTTATCTCTGTAATTTAAACATGTTAATATTTTTTTTTATTTTAAATATTATCATTAATTAATAAGCTGGTTATTTATTTATATTATATATACTTTTATATTTAGGAAATTAACGTTTTAAATGTAGTATTATAGATTTTTTTTTTGGCTCAATATTGAGTAAAACGAAGTGTAGTTTACATAAATAGTTTTACAGTCTTGTCATTAATTGTGGATATTTGTATAGTTTTTTTAAATTTAAGTATACCAAGTGAACAAATGTATCCAAATTGATTTGGTATTGGTTGAATCCGGATATTCGTTAAACAAATTGATTGGTTTTAACATGTGGTTTAAAGAATAATGGAATAAGATTATGTGTCATTTCAAACCAATGAAAATACAGTAGTGAAGGAGAGTCACATACGTATCTCTCCATCTATATATATATATATATATAGATGGAGAGATACGTATGTGACTCTCCTTCACTACTGTATTTTCAT
>Ga0209489_108780_pt1 | contig 13353 bp, 16 predicted proteins | sample SiratrowhiteBW_FD_187527 | JGI IMG/M metagenome (GOLD analysis project Ga0209489, IMG submission 187527) | Root nodule microbial communities of legume samples collected from California, USA - Siratro white BW (SPAdes) (version 2) | ecosystem: Host-associated > Plants > Roots > Nodule | place... | reverse complement strand
ATTCGTCCCTCCCTCCCCTTATCTTATCTTCACAAAATATTATTCTTCAACCTCATTATGTTTCCACACCCCTAACCCGTACCAAATTATTCGCTTAAATAAGCCCAGAGGTTAGAAATATCCGTGCTACCCGATATCGCCAAGTTCCACGGTTTTTGTGTCAAGACATAGACGTGGAATTTCGACCTCAGCGGTTTTTTCAGCCGTTAATGTGTGGTCATACCGAGTAACCTGTTAGGTTACTATGTATGAAGTCAGTAATGTGTTAATTGGTGGAATACAACCCGAAAAACATTTATGCAGACATGGGGAATTAATTGTTTCATAAGTTGACCTCTTGCAAAATATATTTTAGGTTGCAGACACACGTAGATTTATAGACGTGAAATTCTTTCTTTACGGTGATTGATTTGTAGCTTATAAGTAGTTTTGTTTGCAATAGGTTCAATTGAATAGTGTTGTTTGGTTTAGTGGTTTTGTTGTACACGGTAAATCCCGAGGTCCAGCGCTCGATTCCAGATTTTGGTCTTTTCTTTGCTTTTAAAATTTTGTAGCTGCTATCATATATACTGCTGTTATGTGACAATATTTGACTTTGGAGGGGGAGGTCAAATACGCACTTTCAAATACAAATGTCGTGGCAGCACCATATTAACCTTTATAAAAAAAACACAGCCTCACATTACAACAAAGACAATTTTATTTATGATATAAAATAAGAATCCAAATGTAAAAAGATGAAAAATACAATACGTCAACAACAACAAAAAATCATAAAATAAAAAAGTTTGTACATGAAAAAACGTGTGGTTTGAAAAATCTTTAATTGATACAACGAAATATCATAAACCTAAAATTTTTTAACATAATAAAAGTCAACACTACAATTTAGAAGATTGACTTCTTGCCTTGCAAACTAGTTGGTTAAAAAGGCTAACTTAAATGTAGTCGGTAACAATGAATATACATTGTGACTTGGGGAATGTTAGCTTTCCTTATTTGATAGTATGTATGTACATACAAAATCAGTTATAAACATGCAAGTGTGGGTTGTACTAGAAAAAAAAAAAAGAACATAAACTTGGTTTTTCTTTTTGGTGCTTTATCTATAGTTATAAGTATTGGCGTTTGCAAACATGTTCAGACTGAACCATGCTTGGTTCAGTGGTTATGCGGTACATATAATAGAGGTGGACGTTCTTGGAATTGAGTAAACAAATAGGTGAAGAATACAAAAATTGGTATGAAAGGTATCTATGTGTATATATATATACACATATAATTGTCGATTCATTTTTGTTTAATGTTGATGACGTTGGTAGAATATTTGTTAGGTTGTAGAGACCTACCCAATAACTTAATTACTCCATTTTTTTTAAAGCATAACTAGGTAATCGAATGGACATAAGGTGCGTCGTTATCATTTTGAGCTACCCAGTCAGCCATGTTTCCTCCAAACATAAAAATAACTCCAAACACAACCTCGATACAACAAACAAAACAATTTATAGTATAAAATCATAATCTAATTTTGAAAACATGTAAACTATGTGAACAGAATTAAAAAGTTTGTACATGAAATAGAAAGGTATTATATATATGATGAGGATTGTTAGGTTGTAGAGACTTACCTTACCCAATAACTTAATTACTCCATATTTTAAAGGATAACTAGGTAATTGAATAGACATAAGCTGCGTCCATCGAGCTAACTCTTTCAAAGGGCCTCTCTCCTCTCGTTATCATTTTGAGCCATGTCATTTCCAAACGTAAAAAAAAAAAAAAAAAAAAAAAATTATTCCAAAGTCTCAAAACACAACCTCAATACAACAAACAATATTATTTATGATATCAAATCAGAATCTAATTTTGAAAAGATGTAAAATATGTGAACAACAACAATATTAAAATATTTGTACATGAAAATATGAAATATAGAACATGTAACGCTTTGATAAATCTCTAATTGATGCAAGAAAAGACCAGAAAAAATTTTAAAATTTTCTGACAAGTATAAATATGTGAAACAAAACCTTAAAATCCAAAAAAATGGGTAAAAAATAACAAAAAATAAAAAAATAATAGTAAACAATGGGTTTTTGAAATTTTCAGGGGCCCAACCGCCTCCGGCAGTTGGCCATCGCATTCGTTACCCCATTTCCAACAACTTTCATTTTTGGAGCGTCTCAATCCGAGCTCTGCAGCAAAAGTTATGACCGTTTGAAGTTTTTTCGAACTGAATTTTGCCAACTCAAAATCTGTGCATGTTTTTTATAATGTAGTGACTCTACTATCAAATATACACTAAAAGAAGTTGCCACAAAAAAATTTGGATAAAAAAACAAATTTTAACAATTTTTAACAATTTTTAACAAATTTTACAAAATCAGATGAATAGTGTAAACTGATCACAATGACACATTTGAGACTACCCCGATTTAAAGTTTTTTTTAACTATTCTTTATAATGTAAGATTTTACTATCAAATATATATTAAATGAAGTTACCAAAAAAAATTAAAAATCAATTTTTAACTTATTTTAATGAATTTTACAAAATCCCAAGAATATTCATTACAATGGCATCGTTTTCCAAGACTTTCTTTATTATTTAGAATGAAACATTGTACTGCAAAAGGATGGAGATAAGATATGTTGGGGTTTTTTATTTTTCCACAATTCATAGGGACTATTTTTGATAGAGGGTTTTATGTAAATTTTGTTTTTTAAATAACAAGCAGTATTAATTACTTTTGCCCAAAGTGTTTAGGAGTGGAGTTAGCGTTAAGCATCGTCCGAGCCATTTCTTGTAAAGATCTATTCTTTCTCTCAACAACACCATTTTGTTGTGGTGTCCTTGGAGTATAAAAGTTATAGTTAATACCATGGTTTTTGCAAAAAACTCGAAAGTTTTCATTTTCATATTCTCTTCCATGATCACTTCTGATAGCTACAATTGATATGCCTTTCTCATTTTGAACTTGTTTCAAAAATTTACAAAATACTTTGAATCATCCATGTGATTCAAAAATTTAACCCATGTCCATCTTTTGCCACTAATAGACGCAATTATAGTAGGTCCAAAAAGATCTAAGTGTATCAATTCAAGAGGTCTTTTAGTGGAAACTTCATCCTTACTTTTAGAACAGCTTCATCCCATTGACTTGTTTCCCATTGACACACTTAAGTCAAAAACTCGGAAACCGAACAAACGTTTGAGTTCACATAACGGAGTATGATGTATGCAAATGCTTAAGTCAAAAGCTCGGGAACCAAACAAATATTCGAGTTCATATAGCTGAGTAACGTTCAAGTTCACATAGCCGAGTAACATTTGAGTTCACAGTGCCGAGTAACGTTTGAGTTCACAGTGCCGAGTAACGTTTGAGTTCACAGTGCCGAGTAACGTTTGAGTTCACAGTGCCGAGTAACGTTTGAGTTCACATAGCCAAGTAACGTTTGAGTTCACATAGCCAAGTAACGTTTGAGTTCACATAGCTCGGGAACAAAAAAAGTCGAGTATAATATGCATTAACACTTAACTCGGGAGATGAACAAATGTCCACCCACTCACTCAAAACAGAGTATAAAGATCAAGCAAACGCTTAACTCGGGAAGACTGAATTAGTCTTCAATCCATGTTCTGCAAAGACTTGAAAACTTCAAAAGACATACAACATGGAAGGTCTTGAAAGCTCCAAAAAAATGTCTTATCCAAACGGAATGGCAAACCGTGATGAACTTGCTCAGTTCATCCCCACGGGAGGCTGAAGACATCTTGGTCATCCTTACGGTCCACCTGTTAGGCATGGCAAACTGTGACGAACTTCCTCAGTTCATCCCCACGGAAGGCTGAAGACATCTCGATCATCCTTATGGTCCACCTGTTAGAATCACGAACTTAGGGGGCTTATGTAACTACCCGGTAATAAGGTCAGATTCAACCGAATCTGTTACAGCTCAACTCACTATTAATTACGAGTTAATATTGTTTATTCTAATTAATTATGATTTATCTAGAGGGAGTATTATCTATTATCTATTATCTATTATCTATTATCTATTATCTATTATCTATTATCTATTATCTATTATCTATTATCTATTATCTATTATCTATTATCTGTTATCTGTTATCTGTTATCTATTATCTATTATCTATTATCTATTATCTATTATCTGTTATCTGTTATCTGTTATCTATTATCTATTATCTATTATCTATTATCTATTATCTATTATCTATAAGGATGTGACATTTCCATAATAGCACGTACTTCCACTTGTATTCCTCTTTGACTGACAATGAATCCTAGAAGCTTTCCAGATCTTACTCCAAAAGTAATTAATTATGGAAAGTCATCTTTAGGGCTGACCCTATTCAAATCTCTGTAGTCTACACACATTCGAACTTTCCCATCTTTCTTTGATACGGGAACAACATTTGCTACCCATTGAGGATATCGTGCTACTGCTAAGTCCATCATTGAATTGTTTTTCCACTTCTTCCTTTATTTTCAACGATACCTCTGGTTTCATTCTTCTCAATATCTGTTTAATTGGATGACATTCTGGTTTAAGTGGTAACCGATGTTGTACAATTTCAGGGTCTAGAACAGGCATATCTTCGTACGACCAGACAAATATATCTTTAAACTCTTTCAAAAGAGTATATATGTCTAATTTCTTCTATCAAACCAGCTCCAATTTTAACTTTCTTTCCTTCCCCTCCCCCTCCTTTCCCAAATTAATCATTTTAATCTCTTCTTGATGTGGTTTTATTCCCCTGGCTTCTTGTTCAACTAATCTCAACAATTATGGGGAGGGTTCACAGTTTTCTTCATATTTATCATTTTCCATACTAACATTGGGGTCCGTGAAATTTGAATACGAAATATTGGAATAATTATTTTCAAAACAAGCATCGTCATATTTGCATTATTCAATTTTTATGGACATAAATAGACAAAACAAAAATTTGAATGAAAACACAAACTTTTATTAATACAGAAATATTGTTACTGCTAAAAGAAAATATCATAATGGAAAAGAAATTGTTCAAAACCAAACAAAGACTTCTCTTTCTGAATCATTACATTTCATCACATGTAAACACCATAGGTATGTCTACAGATTCCCAATTACTGATTTGTTCATCAGCAAGACAAGGGTGCACAAGATTGAAGCTGTGATCTCCATGCCTTTGCTTGATTGTTGCCACTTGATCAACATTGATCCATCCGGCACTATAGAAACTCTGATCCAGGCTGCACATGGGAATTACTTTCGTCCTTGGTTCCCGGCCTTCTATCTTGGCTCGTGTCAACACCTGATTTCGTCCGGGTAGATTTTATTTCAAAAGTGCTCTAAAAAAATGTTTTATTTTTATTATTTATAAGTAAAAAAAAGTAAATAACAAATAAAAAAAAGTAAATAACAAATAATAAAAAAAGGGTAAATAAAGTAAAAAGTAGTAATAAAATTTGAGGGAAGATCTTTTCATCATGTTTTATTTGCCAAAAAAAATTGAAGGGGAGTTGGGAGATCTATGACGATTTCCTGGACATTGCAAAAGTAGATTTGGTCTCTTGGAAAACCAAAAGGCAAGGGCCTTTTGGGAAATAAAAAGAGAGGGCTCTCTTTATGGGAAAAAACACAAAAAAAAAGGGAGGAAAAAAAAGAAGAAAAAAGAGGGGAGAAGGGTTCCAAAAAAAGAAGAGGTGATACTCTCATGCTATTATTCACTGCAGAGGGAAACAGTTGAAAAAAGGAAGTAACAAAGAGCTTGTCAAGAAACGAAAAGGGGAGAACAAAATGCTTCGGAGGTATGATTTTCATGATGGAAGGGACATAATGTTGCATGGGTTTGTCGAATGATATGATTTGTTTATTTGTTTGTCTCTATTTTATCTCTTTGCAAACATGCATATACGTCTTCTTTTTTCTCTTTTTATTCACTCTCTCTCACGTCACCTCACAACTACCAAAAACAGCACCCAAACTGCACCAAAAATAGACACCAAAACAGCCCCAAATTGCACCAAAAACAGCACCCAAGTGGTGTTGGTGCCATGGTGTCCTTGCACTCACTATCTCATGCCAAAAATGCCCCTAACCCTAATTGGGTTCTAGTTAGTGGGTTGCTTTTTGCACCACATGAGTTAGGACCTACACCCACAAATTTCTCAGATTCCAAAATTACCCTTAACTTTTTTTTTCTTTTTTTAAAAAAAAGTATAAAATAAAAAGAAATTTGGTAGTTTAATTTTGGGTTATTCCTTTTTTGTTTTTCTTCTTTTAAGGTCTATTTTTCATATTTATTCTTGATTTCCAAAAAAAAATGTGTTTTATTTTAATAAATTTTCGAATAATTTCTTAGTTGACCGCTCTCGTCATACGAGAATTAATTCGGAAAATTTTAACTTCGTTTGGAATATCAAAGGGCCATACGCGTCAAGCGATATTCAAATGAAGTTTAACTTTCAAAAACGCTAAATGTTCCGAATATATCAAAAATACCAAATTTTCAAAAATATAAAAAATATAAAACTTTCAAAAAAATTAAAAAAAAATATCAAACTTTTCAAACAAATAATTTTCTTGATTCTTTATCTTTGGTAGAGATACGTAGGAGCAAGGTCAAACCTTGTCGGGCTCTCCCAAAACTAAAAAAAAAATATTTTGTTTGTTTTATCTTAATCCCTGTCACTTTCTTGGGAAAATAAATGTTTTGAAAAATCACACTCGATTTATTTATTTAATTAAAGGTACCGTCTTAAGACGGGCGTCGTGGGGGGTGCTAATACCTTCCCCACACGTAACCGACTCCCGGATCTAGATCTGGTTTTTTGCAAACTAGCCTTATCCTCATTTTCTAGTTTTTCCATAGTTTTCCATAAAAACTATGGTGGCGACTCCATTGTTTTATTAATTAATAATTTTTTCGGATCGCCGTGTCCCGATGGTAATCCCGGTTGTGACAGATGGCTACTCCACTGGGGACATTCTTGAGAGTCAGGACAATCTAATTAAATAAGTAAATGAGTGTGATTTTCTGAATATTTGTTTTCTCTTTCTTTTCTATATATGCATGCTTGTTTATGTTTGCTGAAATAATTGAACCCTAGGGTAGATGACATGTCAAATATCTGTCTGGGAACTTTTCTGGTTGTTTTGCAGGTGGGGGTTGGGTGCATTTTCTCCCTTCACACACACACCTTTACTTTTACACATCATGAGGGGGGCCCTATACCCGGGTCTGAGGGAACTTAGAAATAGAAAGGGGTTGTGTAGCAATACTGACGGGATGTACTTCCTTTCTCAGTTTTTGTTAGAATCCCAGCTAAAGTTTGTTTACTTTACTTGCATGCTCGAAAGCAAGTTGTTTACCAACTACTGTGAGTACTGTGATGAAGTGAGCCATAGCTCTAGTGGCCTTATACCTTTAGGGATTAGGAGCCATCCCATGTGAGTATGCATTTTCAGACATAGATCTTGAGCGCTGATATGCTGAACCTGGTTTAGGGCACTAAGGGAGATGTTTACGCGCTTCAACCTTCTACCAATTTTATTTGTTGTTGTAACATGCGCATTGCATATTTTATATTCATAACATAATCATAACTCATGATTTTCTCCACCAATGCATTTCATATTATCTCATTTAGCTCTCTTTCTTTTTTTAAACAGTAAAATTATAAAATTTTGTTCATATCATTATGGAGTTAGAGTTAAACATGGGGTCTGAAATTGAGAGAGATTCTGAATCGTCAAATCTGAAGAAGAAGTTATACATTCGAGTATTAGAGAACAACTTGACCGGCCTCAGGGAGTTGGGACAAAGGCTTGGACCAATCCAAAGAGGGATTTTTAGAAAAAGCTATGGGAATTTATTGGGATTGTTAGAAGTGAAAGTTCAGGTACTTGTTGTCACTGCTCTAGCACAACACTATGACCCACCAATGAAATGCTTCACTTTTCTAGACTTCCAACTGGTGCTAACATTAGAAGAGCATGAGCAGATCCTTGACTTGCCGTTAGAAGGAAGAGTCCACTATAAGCACCTCGAGCAGCACGTTTCAATCCCCACATTAGCTGGAATTATGAAAGCACACCTAAGAGAATTGGAAAGAGGCGTGAAAGGGTTCCCCAGAAGTATTTGGAGACATATCTACATCAACTAGCTGACAAGGAAGATTGGAAGACGTTCATGGATGTCATCGCCTTGGTTGTTTATGGTGTATTGGTGTTTCCAAACCAGGAAGATGTAGTAGATTATGAAGCAATTGGTGTGTTTGTTGTTGTGACGACCCGAGCTGAGAATCCTGTCTCAACAATATTGGTTGACACCTATGCAACACTTGATTTATGGCATGAAAGAAGAAAGAGGAAAATGGCATGCTGCTTGCCGGCTCTTTATGTTTGGCTGGTTTCCCGCATTGGGGAGAGAGCAGTTGGTTTCAAATGTCCAGTCGAGTTGGCACTGAAAAGAGGGCCTGAACCGAGAGGAGGAGACGAATGGAAGCAATTCTTTGCTGGTCTAAATGAAACAAAGATTCAATGGCAACCTTCATGGAAACTAAGATCATGCCTTATTTATTATTGTGGAAAGTATCCAAATGTGCCACTCATGGGACTAAATGCTGCATCAATTACAACCCGGTGCAGGCCCAACGACAATTTGGGTATCCGATAAAAGGAGCCCCAACACCTGCTTCTCTGACTGCCTTGTTGTTTTATTATGAGGATGGCAATGCCAATGAAGTCTTGCGACAGGTTAGAAGCGCTTGGAAGAATGTGATTTACATGGATAGGGACTCTAGACCATGGGCAATAAATAGAGAAGTTCCTTACCGCCAATGGGTCGCAGAGAGGGTAAAAGAGGTCAAACTTCCTTTCAAGTTAGATGCCCCTGGCTCAAAAAACAAGGAACAAATGCTAGACATCGAGTCAGAAGAGGTCAAACAGTTGAAAGAAGATATTGAAAGATTGAAAGGAGTGAATGCCAAAGTGGTTAGTGACTTCCAAAGCCTCAGCCACTACTACGTGGACTTGAAGAAGGACTATGAAGAAAGGACAAAAGCTCACAAAAACCTGATAAGAAAGCAGAAAGCAGAGAGGGATTACACTTTCAGAATCAAGCAAGACTTAGCTGCCGCCAACACTAAGTTGACAATGAGGGCCCAAGAGCGTGATACAGCTTCATCTGTAGAGCGCCAGTGGAAGAACTTATATGAAGTCATCAAGAGGGAAAAGCAGGAGGCATTGAGAAGGTTGCGTGATCTCCAAGTCAGAATCAATGGGATGGAACGACAGATGAAAGAAATGATGGTAAAATGTGAAGCACGTGTTTAGGAAGTGCACCGCCAGCAGACTGAAGCAGAGGAGCAGTATCAGACTATGCTAACTTAGATAGAAGGTTATATGGCTGAGCAGGAGAGAACCGTAAAGCACTGGAAGAGATGTTTCTCTCAGTTGGCTGCTTTGGCTAATGGGGCAATTGATGGGGTTCCGAGAATGTTAGCCAAAACTGAGTCATCACTATTCTTCTTTAATCCACCAAGGGAAGTCAAGATTTTTATAGAGCATTGCAAAGGATTGGTGGCGGAGATGAAGAATATGATTAGTCGTGCTAGAGAGTGATAGTTGTTTGTTGAGAAGATTGTAATGACATTATTGGTCAAACGATTTAGATTTCTCTATCAATGCTAGACTTCTATTTGATTTTCATGTGTTCTAAATGACATCATGCAATTTTATAATTTTTGTTTGATTTATTTTCTTTTTCATTCTTTCTATCTTTTCCTAATTCATTCTTTAATAAAATAAAAATACAGAAACGTAATAACGGCAAAAATTCCACGACATCCCTACAGAACGCGGGCTAATAGTAAGAAAATGGAGGGCTGGGGTGAAATGCAAGAAAGCATGAAGGCTGATACTGACCAACTCAAGAATTAATTTGGACATATGTTCGAGATGATGGTAGCCTTAAAGGATGCAGTCACTGCCCGAAATGAAGAGGCTCAGGCTTCACAACAAAGGACATTACAGACCCCGAATCCCAATCATGGGAATAAAGCAAGTCAGGAGTTCCCTCCATATGGTCTGCCTCCAAATTATGAGCCGTCATACAAAGAATATGAGGAGCAAGAAACTATACCACTAGTTGCTAATGCTGCTAGCACTAAAGGTCAACCTGAGTCTACTCAGGTACCACTTGCTAATCACATTGAAAAAGGGGTACTTAATAAAATTCCTTCTACTAATCAGCCATGAGTTCTGCAAATTCTTACTGGTAAAGCATCTGCGATAAAGGATAATATTCCTGAGGGTATTCAATTGTGTTGATTAATGCTGACATGACAAAGGGGAAGCTGGATATCTTAGAGGAGACAGTCAGAATGATTGAAGGAGCCAGTGCTTGTGAATTTGGAGATGCTACTGGCCAATGCGTAGTCCCTGATGTCGTGATACCTCCCAAATTTAAAGTACCTGAGTTTGAAAAGTATAAAGGAGTGACATGTCCCAAGAATCATCTGATTATGTATTGCCGAAAGATGGCTGCTCATGCTCATGATGAAAAGCTACTGATGCATTTCTTTCAAGATAGCCTACCAGGGATGGCTTTCACGTTCCTGGAAAGATCTTGTAGACGCTTTTTTAAAGCAATACAAATACAATATAGACATCGCTCCTAATAGAATGCAACTGCAAGGCATGGCGAAAAAGAACTCTGAGACTTTTAAAGAGTATGCGCAAAGATGGAGAGAGCTTGCTGCTCAAGTTGCACCACCTTTACATGAGAAGGAGATGATAACTATGTTTGTTGAGACCCTAGAAGATCCTTTCTATGAACGCGTGCTTGGGAGTGTTTCCTCCAATTTTTCTGATCTCGTTACTATCGGAGAAAGAGTTGAACACGGGTTTAAAAGAGGAAAAATAGCACAAAACCCATCCGCGGTTACAACTGCTAAGAAGCCCGGGTTCAATAATAACAACAAAAAAAAGGAGGGAGAGGTGCAAGCAGTTTCTGCCATGCCACATTGGGAAGGATATCAACAACAATTTCGACCCAACTATAGACCCTCATCTGCTTATGTCGCAAATACCATTCCGGCTTATCGGTATAATGGTGCTCGACTGCAGTCTGCGTATAGACCTCTACTTATGACTCATAATGCATATCAACCCAATCAAGGGGTCAGAGCTCTAATTAGGCACAAAATCAAAATTTTGGTCAAAGGAGTAATCCAAGGGAGAAGATTGTGAAGTTTACTCCTATTCCGATGACCTATGCAGAGTTGTTGCCTGATTTGCTAAAGAATGCAATGGTGGCCTTATATCTCGCAAAGACCTTACAACCACCATATTCTAGATATTATAATGCAAATGCATAGTGGAGAAGTAGGTCATTCAACTGAGAATTGTCGAGCCCTCAAATTTAAAGTGCAATCTTTGTTGGACTTAAGGTGGCTTACTTTCCAGGAACAAAAGCCAAGTGTGGATAAGAACCCTTTGTCCGGACATGCAAGTGGCACAGTTAATGCTGTCATGGGGGAAGAAGATCTAAGCTTGGTCAGAAGTGTAATTGAAATGAAGAAACCTATGAATGAGGTTTTTAGAGCAATCTGCCAAGCTGGTTTATACCAATATGAATATAGGCCAGAGGACAAATGTGGTTTTCATGCTAGCACCGAACATTCTGTTGATGAGTGTGTTGAGTTTAAGGATTTTTTGCGAGACTTGATAGACAGGCATATTCTACAAGTCAGTCATCAAAAGAAGGAAGGAGAAGTGTTTACTGGAGAAGAATGGACTCCACAGAGGCCTAACCCGTTGGTGATACAATTTTCCAAAGCCACTAATCCCATGCCTTCAGGATGACAACCTTTAGTGATACAGACACCATCTTCTTTCCCATATAAGAATGATAAAGTTGTTCCTTGGAAATATGGTGCCAGTATCATTCAAGAAGACCAGAAACATGAATTAGTTGATCAAGGCAAGGCTGTGGTTGATAACATATCTGGAATAGGGGGTATGACTAGGAGTGGTCGTGTGTTTACTCCTCCTGACTTGAGAGGTGAAAAAAGCCGTGATAAAATTAGAGAAGAAATGGCTATGGAAAAGGCAATATAATTTTTGAAGGGGAAAGTTGTGTAAGTTGATTCAGAGCCTGAGGAGAAAGAGAGAAAAGAGGTTACCGATGAGGATGCATATGAATTTCTGAAATTTATCCAACAAAGTGAGTACAATGTTGTTGATCAGTTAAATCGCATGCCCGCGAGAGTGTCTTTGTTGGAATTGTTAATGCACTCAAATTCTCATAGGAAATTATTAATGAAGATTCTGAGCGGAGCCCATGTGGAACAAGACATCTCCTTAGATAAATTCTAAGGGATTGTTAGTCACATTACTGCTAACAATTACTTAACTTTTACTGAGGATGAAATACCTTCAGAGGGCAGAGGACATAACAAAGCTCTTCACATTTTGGTTAAATGCATGAACTATTTTATATCACGAGTGTTAATTGATAATGGTTCAAATTTGAACGTAATGCCAAAAACCACCCTGCATAAATTGCCATGTGATGGGATTCATTTACGTCCCAGTACTATTGTGGTGAGAGCTTTTGATGGGAGTAAAAGTGAAGTTATATGAGAGGTAGAGCTACCAATTCGAGTTGGACCATACACTTTCCAAGTTGTGTTCCAAGTAATGGACATATTACCAGCATACAGTTGCTTGCTAGGAAGACCTTGGATACACACAGCTGGAGTGGTGCCTTCTACTTTGCATCAGAAGCTAAAATTTATAATTGATGATAAATTGATTGTAGTTTCTGGGGAAGAGGACTTACTGGTATGTGGACCTGCACCTACTCCTTATATTGATGCCGCAGAAGAAGCTTTAGAAACCTCTTTTCAAGCTCTGGAGATAGTTAACACAACCTATGTTGAACCCTTCAAGGTGAATCCATATTTGTCTAACGCATCATTGATGATAGCCAAAACTATGATGGTAAAAGGATATAGAGATGGCAACGGTTTGGGTAGAAATAACAAAGGGTCTGTAATGCCAAAGCTTATTGAAAACAAAGGGAGGTACGGTTTGGGATACAAGCCTACTCGAGCTGATCGGAGGAGGATGGTTGAAGAAAGAATTGAAAGAAGTCGGGCCAAGATAGAGAGGCGGGAACCAAAGACAAAAGAAATTTCCTTGTGAAAACTTTGACTGGGTCAAACTAACGGTCCAATTCAATCGATTGAATGGTTTGTTCAATTAATTGAATTTTGACAGCTAAGCAGTTTTTAAAACTGATTTTGGGTATTTAAAGGAATGAGAATCA
>Ga0209489_108779_pt1 | contig 13354 bp, 2 predicted proteins | sample SiratrowhiteBW_FD_187527 | JGI IMG/M metagenome (GOLD analysis project Ga0209489, IMG submission 187527) | Root nodule microbial communities of legume samples collected from California, USA - Siratro white BW (SPAdes) (version 2) | ecosystem: Host-associated > Plants > Roots > Nodule | place: USA... | reverse complement strand
AAAAAAAAAAAAAAAAAAAAAAAGTTAAAAACCACAAGTATTAAAAGTATAGTCTAATTTAGAAGCCTATTTAAAAACGTATTTAGCTAATTGTTCTTTTAATCTAAATACATATATCGGTAATTACATTTTTATAATTTATTATATATACATTTTGTTTATATATAATTATGTATATGCAATGTAACTAAGTCTTTATCTGGAAACATATTTTGTAATAACAACTTTAAACAATAAAAAATTATCTTCAATGTTATGCGAGGAGAGAATTCCCCATATTTTAGGGACTATTTTTCATTTTATAAAGGACATATATTCAATATCTTCGTTTTCTTTTTTTATTGTTTTAGATCTGTTTTAGCGGTTGAGAGAGAAATTAGATTTTCATATTCTATTTTTTCTATTTTTGCATTATATTACTGCCAATTGTCTATTTTATTTTATTTTTTATTTTTATTTTTTATTTTAATTGTGAGTGAATTATTTTGTTGTTTCCTTAGTACCCAACACGATATTTAAGAAGGTTAACATACTTAATATTAAAAAATATAAATCACTACGTGATTTTTTAAGAACTTCTTTAATTGGCTTTGCTTTTCAAACTTTAAGTTTGATGTACATCTAAGTCTAAATGCTTCTTTATTTGTAGCAGTTTTTATTTTCCCTCGACCCTCCAATTGGTCGATTTGATTTTTAATTTATTTACACACATTGTAGATAAATCTATTCTTGAAACTTCTTCGCTGCTATCGTGTTGTTTCTATCTCAACGTTTTAAAAGATGTTTAAAATATTATACGTAGACCAAATTATTAGAACAAAATAATGATTCAACTTCACTTGTAATCCATCCATGACTAATCATGAATCTGCTTGAAGTCTCTTTGTAAGAGTTTTAGATAATCATGAATATTATTTTGATTAGATTAGGCAAATCCATATTACAATCTAAACAAGAAAGAAATTAAAACGCATTAAAATCCAAAAAATTATAAAAAAAATGTTAAACCCTCCTATTTATTCAAATAAACAAATGGGCTGCATAGATATTTAAATTGTATGATTATAAATGCTGAGATTATTTTCAAATTACGTTTTACAATTTATTTTTTAAATAATAATTGCATAATAAAATAAGTAAGATAAAAAGGAACAATGACTGTCTTAAAATTATCAAACCTTTACAATAAAAAAACCATATAAAAATAAAAACATACATCATTATTTAATTTGAAAATTTTAATATAATTAGTTTTAAATTGTGGTTAAATTATAGAATTAGCCATTTAAATATTTTATTTCTAATATGGTGTATATAAAAAATAAACTGAGTGAGCATTTGAATTTTTAATTTAGGGAGATTGTAATTGAAAATTTAATATAAAAAATTAAAAATAGTTTTATAATATAACGTCAACATTAAATAATGATAAAAAATTATGTGCCACACTAGAAAAATCTAATAAAAACTATTTCTGATTTATTTGTTTTTTCTTTACTTTCATCATTTTTAACCTACCATTCAACACGATTTTCACTTTCTTTTCTCTCCCAAGTGAAAGCATGTTATTTCAATGCATCCAAGTAAAGAATTGGTATTTTTTTAATGAAAGAAAACTGTTTAAGAAGATATTATATAATAATCATTAGTTAAATAATATAATTTCTAATAATTTTTGTAAGTTCCACGTTTTAAAGAAGGTAAAAATTTATGCTAAATATTACTAGTTTTTTAAATTGTATGTTAGTAATAGAGGATATGATAATGAGTCTTCCTTAAAGACGAAGGTCTCCACTTTAGAACCAAACGTGTGAGGCTATGAATTGAACACTGTTGACAACTTTGTGAAGTCTTCTTTTAACAATATAGTCGTACGGATTATTCATTCTTAATAATAATAACCATCACTAATGTTTTGATGAGTAGAAAAAAAAGCAAAGAAAAAAAAAGAGATAATTTAGATAGAGGAAAAAGAAGAAAAAAATAAGAAATGATAAAATAAATTTGTAATAATATTAATTAATGTGATAAAAATTAAATTAATTAACTTATATGATAAATTAATAAAATTCTTTAGTTTAATTCAACAAAAACAAGTATCAATTAAAAATTAAATTTTGCAGTTGAAGCAAATAGTGTATTTGTTTTTATTTGGTCTTCCTATACTAAATAAAACGGATTTTATAATTTTCAGTCAATCTCTAAGATAAAAATATACTGCTACTATTTATCATATTATATCATTTTAAAATTTTTGTTTCAAAATTTTATAAAACCCTTTACACTTTTATAATTTTTCATTCATACTTAATAAACTACATTTTTTACAAAGTAAATGATGAAATTGCAATAGATTGTGAAATTTTAAAAAATATTTTTAAATAAAAAATTACTTCTAAATTATACATTATATAAACATTTTTTCATTAAAAAATAACTTCTTAATTACACAATTTCAAAGTAAAAAAACTTCTAGATTAAATAATTAAAAAACCATTTCTTATAAACCAAAGGAATAAAGTAATTTCCTTTTATATTTACAAGGGTAAAAAAAAAGTAAGGAGGTGCAAAAATAAATCCCCTTCATTCTAACTGTACCAGCAAAAGAGGCTTCCATTTTGCCATGGGAGAATACATTAGCAACATAAACAACAGAGAGAGAAGTTTCAGAATTTAGATAAAATGCATTTACAACAAGGACATATTTTCTTTTTCTCATCAAAGGATTACAATTATATTCTCGGATAGTAACAAATCTGACCAATTATCAAAGGATTACAATTATTTTCTTTTACTACAGCAACATATCTTACAAGATATAAAAGAGGAAAGAGAAAATGAAGAACCAAAAGGATATAATTAATAGATAACTTCCTTTGTTAAGAAAATCCACTTATTAAAACAAAAAGGAAAAAAGAGTAGACTACAATGTTACGGAAAAAAAAAAAAAAAAAAAAAAAAAAAAAAAAAAAATAAAAGAAAAAAAAAAAAAAAAAAAAGACACAACTAGCAATGCTTCGTATTATAGGTGCCATTTTATTCAAATTTTTCTAACAAAAAATCACCTATAAAAACACTTATATATGTTAAAAATGAATGTTTGATTTTTAAAAATAATCTAAAATATATAATTATACTTATCTGGCAAAACAAACATCTTTTTTATAATTATAATCAGCAAATATTTTTTACTTAAATGAAATTTAAGTAAAAAAATTACAAAAAAATTATAATATTTAAAGCAAGCACACATAGTTCACCATAATTGTAGAAGAAACAGTTATAGTAAGAAGTAAGAATCCTTTCCTACAATCTTTCACCACAAAAAATCAGACCACCCAAAACAATTTTTGCCAATCTTTTGGTGCATGATAATATTCGGCTTTCGACCAAGTAAGATTATCCTAAACTATTAAACGAACATGTGATGTTAGAAGAGGATGTTTTTCTGCATGCGGTTATCTGCACCAACTCCTTCGTATCCATATTCACGAGGCTTTGTTATATTTATGAGCACTTTTTTGGAATGGTGACCCAGCTGGAGCAATAAGACCAAGGTTTTCCATTACTCTTATTCTCCTGGAACTCAACTCTGGGGACTTTCCTAACGAGCTTGTTTCCTGATTATAAATGCTAAGTTATTAAACCAGAGGCACAAATGGAATAAACATATAAAATAATTCAATAAGTACGTACATGACTTTGGCTATCCTTATCATCGTTTGACATATCTTTTTTTTGCCTTTTGTGCTTACTTTTATTCTGCTCCTTATCTTGTCCATTGGATTTTTTCTTGCCTGCAGCATCTTTGCTCAATGTTCCTGATGGAAGAGAACAACATAAATTGTGTAAGGCTATTTATATGTTCCGGAATTTATACATTGATTTGCAATCACCTTCATATCTTGTTCCAGATATTGATGTAGACCAAGACAAATCACTTTTTACATTAAGCTTCTCTGAAGTAACTGTAGGTGACAAAGAAAATGAGTGGACAAATTCAAATGCCATTGCAGACTAGAAACAAAGAGCACAGGTGTAAAAAATGATATTTCCTGGTGTTAAATGGAGGCTTGAACAACAATCAATTGGAAAGGAGGAAAAGGAGGTTAGAACATAGACAAAAGAGAGGCTGGCAAGAGTAGCAAAGGCAATGGCATTCTAGCTACCTAAAGTTGGCATGTGAACTGCACATGCCTGGGTTAGCTATGGAAAGATGCTATGAGTAGGGGAGTATGTGGAGGAATTTACCTCAAAGATTAGTGGGGTGATCAGTGCAACGATTGGTGATGGTGACTACAGAGTTTGGCATTGTTGAATGAGAGAAACTACAACGGTGGCCATCGGTGAATAGCGACGTACTTACCAGACAATGACAAACAAAATAGGACCAACTTGCTCCAGACCAACTTAAGATAGAAGTATGGAAAACGTGTTTAAGAAACTGATTCATCTCATACCTCATTCATTCATTTATTGGAGTTTCTTACATCAAATATACAAAAAAGTAATGATTAATCCTACATGTTAGATAGATAATGTTTATTCATAACTTAACCTATTATAACAAGTTAAACCATCCAAATAAGTATGCAATTCTAACAATAGCAATGCATGCTTGGGATTGAGCCACTTCAATCCCAAGGAAATATAATCCTTGTTTTGGAAATGAAAAGTGTTGTTTTAAGTGCCTCAATAATAATCTCATGTAATAACAATATCATTGACATACTCCACAAGATAAATATGTTTATGGGAGTGAAAGCACTTAATGAAGATAGAGTGATCTATCTCAAAACGAGTCAATCCTAAACTATTGGATGAAATTGCTAAATCTTCCAAAACCATGCGCCAAGGAGACACAAACAACTTTAACGTGTACAACAAATAGTACCTTTCCAAGGGGAGCTAGAACAAAAGTTCAAGATTGATTGGATTCTAATGTAGTTATCTCCTCAACCAAAGGTGATTGATTGTTTTCCTAAATGTTTGAGGAATGGTAACAGGTGCTCGGTGAAACAACGGCATAATAGAAGAAGACAAATAGTGACATTTCCATAAACTATAAAAAGGATAAGAATTAAGGTTAAAATTTTGGATAATATGGATAGAGTGGATAAACACCTAGCCTAGGAATCCACCATGCTCTTCGAGCATATTTTGCTCTTTACTAGTGACAGCATCCTCCAACCTCTGACAACCACTACACTGCCTAAATCATGGCCCCGCCTTGTGTCATCAGCTCCTCCACATATCATTTTGACACACAAATCACTGAGTGAAACTTTGTCAGCTCAAGAAACCATCTAGTTGATATGTTCACTTAGTCTCTCAAGGGGTCTTGTGTTGATAATAATATGTTTAACTAATAATATATATGCTACAGCTGAAGGGAAAGTGCTAAATATATGATTTGATTCCATTAAATAGGAAAATACATGATTTGATTTACAGCATATAGTTAAATATCTTAGCAAATGTTTCACATTATTAATTATTGATTTTGTTTCTTATTATTGTATTTCTTCATTATAAATAAGAATACACATGTGTGTTCACAACATAAAATTATAAATATACTCAATTACAATTGGAGAATCAATCCAAGACTTCGGTTAAGGAATTCAAATTTAGAACAGTCAATCAACCTTTTGCGATTGGGATATTAAGATTTGTCATCAATTATTTGATCGTGCCTTGTTCAGACAGGACAAATCATGGTTCGTCACTTAGAGTGTAGCTAACCTATGAACAAGGCTATACTACCAATGCATATCATTGGCATAAATATATCGATCTTTCTCCAAAAGATCGTAACAAGTCTTTTTTGGACACAAATGTGTACCCTTAACTCTAGATCAATGATAATCCACCACTTGTTCTTCTTCTCTCTCAATAACAGTAATATCCTCAACCTTCACAGTGGGTTTTTCAAAAAGACTGTGACTTGAAACCAAACCCCAATAGTCTTATACCAATCTAAGCAATATCTGCCATTGAATTTTCCTGAAGTGGGAGCCCAAGTAAAGGCCAACAAAAACAGACTTTTTTTTTTCACCTTTAGAATCAGCCTTGGGGGAATCAACCAATTTTTCAGTTATTGAAACAAGTCATTCAAAAAACAGAACCAAATGACAATAACAGATCCCAACAGAGATGTGGCAGGACAGACAAAAATGCAGCGCCCAAATAAGCAAAGTGCAGGAAACAGTTAGGCTAGCCTAAAATCGAGAGGTCCTAAACAAAAGCAACACCCACAGACCAGTCATGGCCAAAAGCAAACAGGGAGGGTCAGCCTGGACAATGGATAACAAAGACCAAGAACAAACCAAAGGAGCTTTGATACCAACTTGAATTTAAAACAGAATGCTTTATTGATTTCTTGCAGAAGAGAACCCTCATCTAGGACAGAATATATACACTTGTGATACAAGGGATAATGCAGGAAATAAGCATCTCTTAATCTAAGGGATTGACCTAAAACAATTAGATATATCTAACCTATCTAAAATAACATAAAAAAATATAAGAACATTGCATTTGGTAATTATCAGAAGCAACTACAACCAAAAACAACAAATGGAAAAGGGATACCACCAAATGGTGATACAAATCATTGCTTTTACAACTCATCTCGTTTTCTCCTTTTCTTTTTCTTTTCTCTGGAAAGAGAAAATTCAAAATAGCTATGATATTTGTATTTTGGTAAAGTAAAACCATTAGAGTCACAAGAAAATTGGCTAACCTTTAGACTTCAATGAAGACCCCTTTGACCTACGGGATTTTGTGCTAGGAAGATCCTTCATCCATAAAGAAAATGACAGCAAAGGCAACATGGTTAATTCAAAGTGTTGAAGGCAGCTTGCTGCCTAAGCACAAAACTGTTGAAGATCACACTCATAAGTCATTAGGAATCCAAACAAAGAAGGTACGGATACCCGTTCAAGAGTTTGCAGAAGTATTTTCCTGAGAGAACCATCATTATGCTCAAGTATCTGAAAGCTCAGACATGTAAGCATAGAGAAAATCATGCCAATACCATGATAATTACAAAGAGACAAAAAACAACTAAGTAAATACATATCAAATGGTTACCAAATATCATCTTACCGTCTTCAACTCAGCACGGCATTTAATAGGATCTACATACGAGCTGCAGAAGTAAAGAAGGACTGTCACAAGGAATTAAATGTGCAAACAGGTGTCCGGCTAGCCATTGCACCCTTTTCAAAAGTATGTTCTATATAAAAGATACTTGAAGTATTTCTTATCCAGAAGTGCATTCATCCCCCCAAAGTACATGCAAAACAGATATATAAGCATGCATTCTATTGTATCGTAAAGAACATGAATATAGGTAAAAGTACTAACTATGTATAGCTTCCATAATGCCTAACAAGGACGTCCCTGGGCGATCGCTTGCTCCGTTTGCCTGGCTTAACACTCTTGTCAACACTATTTTCATCAACTACCTACAACAAAGTTAACTGTTTTAGAAAAAGGTTTAAATTTTCTTTTGGTAATTGTAAAAATCTAATCATATACATTTAGTCTTTCAATTCTCCAAAATCAAGCAATTCGGTTCATTAATACTATTGGCATGTTTGTTAATACCAATGTTTAACAAAAAGTAATAGCAAAGTTTAACAATAAGTTTTAAAACCTGTTATCCCTGAAGAACACATTAGCTTTTCTATTAGCAATTTGATGATATACAAATGTTGGATTAAAAATTGAATGACCAAAGGGGCTATTAAACTTTTGCAGGGACCAAAAATGCATTAGAGCAAAACTATAACAGCCAAAAGTAAATTTGACCCATTACAAAATTGTAACCATAAATATAAACATGGAATCTTGACTTTCATCAGGTTATAGAAACCAGCAAGCATGAAAATTCATCCACCTGTGCAGGCCACCATGAGCTACCGCGAAGCTTGATAAATATCACATCTCCAACAGTCACCGAATCATTGGCACCGCCTTCCCTGGTCTGACTTTTCCCACTCTCACTCCCACAAGCACTCATAGTTCAAAATCTCAGGACTAGGAAAACCCAAAGGTCGCAACTTGGTCCTGTCACTGCAAAGTAATACACTAAGCCTACAATAAAACAAAATTAGTCACATTAATATGTGTTGTTGCACCGTTCTTACTTAACCAGAGATTTCAATTGTCATATAAAGCACCAAAGAAAAGGACCAAGAACTAAAAATCGTAGACCATGGTGTTTGGAAACCAAATCGCTTTCACCAGTGGCATGTAAGAATGATTAAACGCAAGTAAGAACATAAAGACGAAGGCATGTTTTGCAAGAAAGTACAGTAATCACTTGAGAGAGAAATGTGAGAAGCAAGAACAAAGAAGAAAGAAGTGTGAGAGAAGAACAAACCCAACTGACTTTACCGTGGAAGAGATTACCCCAAACACCGATCTGTCACAGGACTCCACAATCCTTGTTCTCAGGATTTGCTCTGTTCATAAAACTATCTATTACAGTGATGTGTTTATATAGAGAAAGGGGGGTGAGGTTATTAATTTTTAATGGGTATCTGAAATTTTAAAACACAAAATACAAATATGTTCATAAAATTTTCAACTATTTTATTAAGTCTTTATTTCAATAATTTGATATTATTTTATTCTATAAAATAGTTTCTATATTTTTATTTAATTATGTATTTTTAAGCATAATTAAATGAATGAAAAAGTACTGTTAATGAGTCAAAAAATTAAATCATTCTATTTATTATAAATAAATTTATTTATTAACATTATTTAAATATTTATTGTTGTAATAGAAACAACAAAAAAAACATGACAAGATAGTAAATACTTTATGATTGTGTGAAGATGAAAAAAGAGCAACCAAATAGTTCATATCAAAATTAGAGAGAGGATTGTGTGAAAGGTTTATAAGATGTAAGTTGTGAAATTCTAATATAGATAAAAATGTTGAATTTTATTTTAATTGAAACATTTAGTCAGTAAGGTGAAGAGTGCATCAAATATTGTTAAATTTTACTTAAGTTTGAAATTTGTTAAAATTCAAATTCAAATTGAGAAATCAATTAGTTGTTGGACAAGATAAGGTTTAAAATGCAAAGTGAATTTATTATATTAATTTTACTTGAGTGGTGTTGGAGCTGTCAATACATATATCAAGACAAATGCATTAACTATAATTGTACTACTGGGTCAAGGCTATACTCAGACTTTGGTAGGCTATTGGTCATCTAGGTCGGCAAGTTAATGGTCACTCCCATCATTACTTACCTTGAGTCATGCATGGGCAGGCTTTAGTTTCCTCTTTGACCAAAAGTGAGATTATTTGTACTTTACATCTTCTTACTAACAAAAAACAAAAAGAAACAAAAAGTAATTATTATTGTCAGAATAAACTTCATTATAAATAACAATGGGGTACAAGAGAATAATGTATGTTTTTCTGATAATAAACCCTAGTCTTTGATATCTGAGGCTGACTTTGACATCAGAGTGTCTTTTGCAGATCTACTAGAGCAAGAGTTGTGGAAGTTGATATTAAAGAAGAATTATTACACCCTTCTAAGTCCTATAAGAATAATAATTAAAATAGGTTAAAATAGGTTAAGTTTGATTTGAATTAATTTGATTCACTGACAAAGTCAACAGTTATTTGGTGCAACAGATAATATATATAAAAAAAATCACTATATATATCATGATTATATATAGATTTAAATCACATATAACATTTAAGATATTATGATTTTGTTATCAAACTCTCACATTTTAACTATTTTAAAAGGACAATTTAAAAAAATAGAATATATAACAACAACAACTAGTTTCTTAGAGAGACATTGATAATTAATTATAAGACTAAAAGAACCCTAAACACCATATAAATGTTGAAAATAAAAAAAATTAATAAACAAAAAATGAATATCTTAATATAAACAATTTTATATTAATCATCTTGGTAATTCATGTAGAAAATAAATACTTAATCATTATAAAAAAATCAATAATATTCATTTTTCATAACAATTCTAAACAAAATCAATACATTCTACAAAGAGGCATTTTAATCAATTATGTTTTAATCACTATCCAAAATATATACTATATTGATATAACTTTTACTTTTTAATCAACTATTAAAAAATCATTACAAAAAATTGTTAATATTTATAAAATTGTCACTTTATAAATTTTTTACATCATTTCTTTGTAAATTAATGTCAAAATTGATGTATTCCTTTAACATGGAAAGGACCTAACTTACCATAATTTTAGTAACGATTTTTTTTAATTTAGCATGTTATTGTAATTACAAATAACCAGGTTTACATTTTCCCTTTCTTTCAGTAGATTGATTACTGAACTTAAAAGATATATTTTAGTAACTTGTATCAAATGCTATTTTAAGTAATACTTTGTAAGATAATATTAAAGGCATAACTAACATGTATATGTAAATATTGACATTACATTATTTTTTCAACATTTATCATGTTGTAAATATTATTTTATAAAAATAATTTTTTTATTTTATAAATTATATTATAATTAAACAAACTTGTAATAAACAAATACTTTAGAATTAAGCACCTTTGGTTAAAGATATTATACTTTTGCATGTGGAGTTTTTTGGTGTGTTAATATTAACGCCAATCTGGTGTGTGAAAATGTTTGATTTTGAGCACATTACATATACAAAATTAAAATTACAACATTTTTATTCCAAAAGATAAAGAAGTGAAATAAAGTTTAGTTCACCGTATAACCTTTAATTTAAATCTATGATAGATCAAATTACAATGGCAAGATTATTTAAAAATATTTTATAGTTTATTTTAAAATAAAACTTTAAATTAAGATTGAGTTGAAGATAAAAAAATAAAAAAAATAAGTGGTTAAAAATCAAATATATTTATATTGATAATTAATAAAGAAAGGCAAATTAGTGTGGAGAGAATCTTTTATATAATTGAAGAAAAATTTTCTATAGAAATTGTCACTTTTTACATCTTTCATGTTTCTACCCAATACAACATGTCATATTCTATAAAATTAAAATTACAACTAGTCTAAAATGTCTGTATTTTTAATTGTCATGCTTTTAAATTTTTTCATTACAAGAATAATTATGTTGAAAGATTCAGTATAAAATACACAAAATTGGTAATAATAATCAAGCTTTTCAAATTTAAATTTTTTTAAGGTGTAGGGTTTAAGATTAAAAATGATGATTTCAGAGAATAGAAAAAAATTAAAATGTGCAACCAAGACTTGAGTATATATAAAAAGAAGATAAGAATGTAAAAGATAAATTGTGTGTAAAGAAAAAGAAAAGTGACTGATTGAGGAAAAAGTGATGACATTTGTGAAAGATGAAAAAAATGCAACCAAATAGTTAAGATCCAAATTAGAGAGAGGATTGTTTGAAGGGTTTATAGGATGTGAGTTATGAAATCCTAATATGGATGGTATAATTTACTTTCTAAGTAGAGATGCAGGTTAAAACTGTTGAATTTTATTTTAATTGAAATAATTATTCAAGAAGGTGAACAGTGCATCAAACATTGTTAAATTTTACTTAGGTTTGGAATTTGTTAAAATCCAAAATTCAAATTGAGAAATCAAATAGTTGTTGGACAAGGTAAGGTTTAAAACACAAGGTGAATTTATTATATTAATTTTACTTGAGTGGTGTTGGAGCTGTCAATACATATATCAAGGTAAATGCATTAACTATAATTGTACTACTGGGTCAAGGCTATACTCAGACTTTGGCAGGCTATTGGTCATCTAGGTCGGCAAGTTAATGGTAACTCCCATCATTACTTACCTTGAGTCATGCACGGGCAGGCTTTAGTTTCCTCTTTAACCAAAAGTGGGATTATTTGTACTTTACATCTTCTTACTAACAAAAAATAAAAAGAAACAAAAAATAATTATTATTGTCAAAATAAACTTCATTATAAATAACAATGGGGCACAAGAGAATAATGTATGTTTTTCTGATAATAAACCCTAGTCTTTGATATTTGAGGCTGACTTTGACATCAGAGTGTCTTTTGTAGATCTACTAGAGCAAGAGTTGTGGAAGTTGATATTAAAGAAGAATTATTACATCCTTCTAAATCCTGTAAGAATAATAATTAAGATATGTTGAGTTTGATTTGAATTAATTTGATTCACTAAGAAAGTGAACAGTTATTTGGTACAACAGATAATATGTATAAAAAAATCACTATATATGTCATGATTATATATAGATCTGAATCACATATAACACTTAAGATATTATGATTTTGTTATCAAACTCTCACATTTTAACTATTTTAAAAAGACTATTTAAAAAAATAGAATATACAATAACAACTAGTTTCTTGGAGAGACATTGATAATTAATTATAAGACTAAAAGAACCTAAACACCAGATAAATGTTGAAAATAAAAAAAAATAATAAACAAAAAATGAATATCTTAATATAAATAATTTTATATTAATCATCTTGGTAATTCATGTAGAAAATAAATACTTAATAATTATAAAAAAATCAATAATATTCATTTTCCATAACAATTCTAAACAAAATCAATATATTCTACAAAGAGACATTTTAATCAATTATGTTTTAATCACTATCCAAAATATATACTATATTGATATAACTTTTACTTTTTAATCAACTATTAAAAAATCATTACAAAAAATTGTTAATATTTATAAAATTGTCACTTACATCATTTCTTTGTAAATTAATGTCAAAATTCATGTATTCCTTTAACATGGAAAGGGACATAACTTATCATAATTTTATACATAATTCAAATGTAACGATTTTTTTTTAATTTAGCATTGTCGCGACCTAAATCACGACGGGGACGGCGATTCGAAAAAATTAATAGATTTTCAAAATAAGGGAGTCGCCACCAATAGTTTTTCAGGGAAAACTATGGAAAACCCGAAAAGAAATGATAAGGCGGGTCTGCAAAAACCGGACCGCAGGTCCGGGAGTCGGTTACGTGTGGGGAAGGTGTTAGCACCCCCACAACGCCCGTCCTGGGACGGTACCTTTTAATTAAATAAGTAAAACGAGTGTATTTTCTTTAAGATGTTTATTTTCCACAAAAATGAAAATAAAGGCAAACAAAATTTTTTATTTTAGAAAGGGCCCGACAAGGTTTAACTTCGCTCCTACGTATCTCTATCGGGTAGAGAATCAGAGTTACGTAGTTCTTTGGTAGAAAATTGTTTGATTGTTGTTGATATTTTTAATTTTGGAAAGTTTTATATATTTTTTTTATTTGGTGAAAATTTGGTGTTTTCGAAAGTTAAACCTCATCTTGAATATCGCTT
>Ga0209489_108778_pt1 | contig 13354 bp, 11 predicted proteins | sample SiratrowhiteBW_FD_187527 | JGI IMG/M metagenome (GOLD analysis project Ga0209489, IMG submission 187527) | Root nodule microbial communities of legume samples collected from California, USA - Siratro white BW (SPAdes) (version 2) | ecosystem: Host-associated > Plants > Roots > Nodule | place... | reverse complement strand
TATATATATATATATATATTTTTTTTTTTTTTTATTTATGGAAGGAAAATATTGACTTGAATATGATGAAGTATAACACCAATGCAAATAATTGAGACATCATTGTTGACAAGGGAAGTTTTCAGGAGAGGGATGAAGTGAATAGGTCTCAATTATTACAGAATATATGTAGTTATTGTTCATTTTTGAATGAGATTTGGTGTTTATATTAGAACAAAATAATTTGAGTTAGTACAAATTAGATTTTGAATTATTATAATTAATAAATTATAAAATTTTGGTTTAAGTTTAAAAAAATATTTATTTATATTTAATATTGTGTTGTTATCTCTAAATTATTTTAAAATAAATTTTGGTTTTTTAAACTTGTTTTTATATCTAATAATGGATAAATATTTTTTAATATGATGATATATGCTTTCAATGTGTATGATAAAAGTGATATGTAAATCAAAATACTTAATTTAATTTTTTTATTAAATGTTTAAAATAAAATCAATCATATATTAAAAATCTAAAATTTATTTAAACCTTTATGTTGCTAATCAATGTATATAACATTACGATTTATTCATTTCCCATAATGATTTTGAGGAAGTGTGTTTCTCCAATCATTTTATCCATAAATTTACTAATATAAATGATAAAATCTAACTTATTCATTTATCTAGTTTTGTATTTACAAGTAAAAGTTATATCCGATAAATCTAAAAAACTATAACATAAACAATATCTAAAGAACCTATGAACATAAATAATGGGATACATTATAAACACAAAATTCGCCGGAAAAGATATAACACACACACACACACACACATATATATATATATATATATATATATATATATATATATATATATATATATATATAAAAAAAAAATATATATATATATATATATAAAGAAAATAATTATATATATATATATATATAAAGAAAATAATTTATTAGGAACTAATAACGTATTAAAGTGAATATGTGATTTTTGTTATGATATGTGACTTCTAAATAATATTCACTTTGTCCGGCTTTTGCAACGAAAACTTATTTACTAATGGGTTCAATGTTAAGTAATTTATAAATAATAGTTTACATTTTTTATTTTATCTGTTGTTGTTATATTTTTTAAAGTGATAAAAAACTTGAAAGAATAAAAAAAATTATTATAATTATAAATTATTCAATACAATTTCTAATAAAATTAAGACTTAATTAAGTTTTTCATCTTTATAATTTAGTGTTTTTTTTCTTCTAATTTTGTACTTTATTGCTTACGTGCTTAATGTTTCTATCAATAGATTATGATATTTTTTGACACAAAAACAACAAAATTAATTATAACATCTGGGGAATTTTGCAGTTAAGATAGATAAATTTTAAGCTCTTTTGATTCCATTAAATCAAAATACTTGTTTATTATACAATAATAATAATAACAACAATAATAATAATAACAACAATAACAACAATAATAATAATAATAATAATAATAATAATAATAATAATAATAATATTTTTATCATTACGATGATGTCTTCGATTTTAATGTATTTTATTTAAATTTATAGTAGATAATAAATGTTTATAGTAGATGCTATCAAAGTCAAAAATCCTAATTTATTTTTCTTGTCTTTAAATATGTTTTTACATGATAAATTATTTATCCTATTATTATAATAATATTTATTTGATAGTATTGTGACTTACGAGGATGAATAAAGAATAAATAGATATAAAAGGGTAGACCGACAAAAAATAATGCTTGATTTATCCTTCTATATATTTGAAAGGAACGAAGAGGATAAATCTTATACTTCTTAACTGAGATTTAATTGAATAAATAACTTTCTGTTTAAGTTAAATTTAATAATAACAATTTTTGTTTTATGCATATAGTTGATCTAAACTAGGAGTGTTATTGATGAGTGAATTTAGATAAAAAGTTTAATTGGGTGATCATAAACAAATTGAAGAAGAATTGCACATGATTATGTTGTTTGTCCAAGGTTGTCATGAGTTTTCATTGAGCAGATTTATGAAGCTGGTGCCTTCTTAGTAGTTATATGATGAGATTGATACTTGCTATTATTCATGCCATGTGCGTTAAAATATCATTGTAGTTATACGATTAGATAACTCTTTGAAAAAATGTTGTGTTATTGTTATTTTGGTTGATATCACTCATGTTTCAAGCAAAGTTCAAGCGATATAGATTAATTGCATTACTTATCTTATATTTTATTGGTCATTTAAGTGTAGAAATTAATTGATAATTTGTAAATTAAACGAGAGAGGGATCAAGTTTTTTTACTCTATTGTGTCAGATGTAAAAGTGATATGAGTTGGAACTAAAATATTGTATTAAATGTTTGAATGTAATATAGGATGATGTATACGAGTTTTAATGTATATCAATACATAGTGTGTGTTTTAAACATCATACACATCCTATGGTATTTTAAAGTTTTACTTTTCTTTATCAAATCCTTAAGTGTTTTTTTTTTTCTTTTTCAATTTTTTTTTTCACTTTGTTTAATCTATTCTTTGTTTTTGGTACCTTTCAATTTATTTTAAAAAATTTCGTGATTTAGTATTAGAAGTTTTCAATTTTCGGAATCTCCAATTGAGTTTAAATTGCACCTTTCACTTTTAATTTTTATGAGTTGATTATGAGTTTGTTTTAGAATTAAACTAGTAGGTGAGTCACACCAATTTCTAAATTTAAAATATTAAATATATTTTATAATTAGAGTGTACTACGTCAATGTTAATATAACTTGAGCGACAAAAAGAATGTTTCTCTCATTTAAGTATTATTTTTCATTTTTAAAATAAAATGTATTTTATTTTTAGAGTTTATTTAAACAAAGTTAATAAATAAATTTAAAAAATTAATTCTATTTTTATAATTAGAGTCTATCACATTAACATGTTCTTCATTTTTTCCTTTCAATTTTCAAAATAGAACTTTTTCATAGAAATTACCACACTAACTAATAAATTCAAAATATTAACTATACTTTCTAGTTAAATTTGTTTTAATGACATTAATTTCATGCCAAAAATAACATTGTTTCGACTTTGTTCTCCATTTTAAATTAAGACAAAAACTTATACTTTTAACCCCCACAAACTCTTTTCACTGCTGGGTGTTTTTCTTTCCTTTTTCCTTTTTTCACCTTCCCTTTTATATAATTATTTGACATCTTGGTGTGTTTATTTTGTAGGTGGATGAAGATTTATGCAATAGAGAACAAATTGGAGATCTATGGTGTTAACATAATTTCCCCCTAAGTTTTTCTGTTTCATTTTTTGTTAGTATCGTTTTTAGAGTGAATATTCCTCTCTTTCGTCTTTTCGGAACCAACTCTGATTCCTAGGAAACTATTTAAACAATTAACACATGCCAAATTTATTATTGGACTATGAAGATATATTTTCTGACATATGTTACTTTGAAAATTTCTCTACAAAATACTTGAATGGGTTCCTAACGCCGCTGGAAATTAAGTATTTTCACTGATATAGCAAAGACCAATGCAAAAACTAGTGTGAATGCAAAAACCACTGCTGCAACCACTCCAAGAAAATCATGCTTGAAACCAAAGTAACTTCTCAAGAAGCCTTCCACTGTTGTCGTCCCATCACTGGATTCAATGCTTTGCTTTATATCTCCATATTGTGAAGCCGCCAATCCATACAAACTCCAAGAAATTGGATCTGCCCAACTGTACCACCTCCACCATACTGGGATCCTCTGGTAGATCATGCAAAAAAGGAATAATCCAATAAATTTGCCACCTTCTATGCTTAGAGTGTATGAATCTACAATGCCCTAAATATGAAAACTTACTGGCCGTGGGACTATGAACCCTGAGAAGATATTCCACGCTGAATAAAATCCAGCAGAAACTATAGCGGAGATGTGTTGGTTAGGGGTCAGTGCCACTGCCATCATTCCATAGTAGGTGAAGTACAGGAAGCTAAAGTACATGAAGAATAGGCACCAGAAAAATTTAGCCACAGTCCACTCAAAACCGATCATTGCATAAATTATAATGCTATAGGCTACAGCTTGTCCAAGTACATATGGGAGCTCAATCAGAACCTGCAACAGAAATATAGATTAGAAAGAAGGAATGCAGACCTAAATTATTCACTCTTAATGAAGTTAATGGAAATCACCCCAATTACTAACACAAAGAAAGTATCAATTACCTTAGGATTTGAATACTCTAAAGTGAGTTACTTTAGAGTTTAGAAGTAAGTAACTAATCCCGGTTGTTGATGAAAAACTTAATGAACAAATTTCCAATTACAGATCCATGATTTTTATGCATGTATACATAATATTAACAGTTGATTTTTTTTTCATCAGTGGGGATCACTTGTTTTTCATTTACTTTCTGTATCAAGTGTTTGGAAGATTATGATTTAGGATCATATCTATATCTATATCTAGATATAGCAACACTCAAATAAAAGACATGTATTTAGAAAGTGGAATTGCTTGCCTGGGCAAAAGCATATGGAAAAGCTGAATACATTCCAGCTGCTCTTTCTCTATAAAAGACTGTCCGCTCAACAGCAACTACTGGCTGCACTGAACTAGAATTATTGATACCAAGAAGGAGAACAGCAGCATACATGGACCCCATGGCGTTGAAAAGATCTTGTTGCTTTTCACTGCAATAATTGATGGGGAAGTTTCATGTTTGATGAAACAGTCGCAACAAAACAAATGAGATTGACATGTCCAAGTTTCTTGTTTGATCTTACATTTTGGAGCCAAGGTTCCAAAACATGCTCCCAAGCAAAACAGCTACAGCAGTTGAGTATAGAAATCTTTGGGCAGTGTATTGAGAATTGCGCCAGTAAGAGCAATGTTGTTTCCATAAGCAAGCAATGCATTGAGTGAAGAAAGAAGTTGAGTACTGTGAAGGAAAATAAAGGTCTTTCGAACCAGGAGATGGAGTACTCAATTCTTTAACAAGTGCTTTAGTTCTCCTGAGGCAAATCCAAAGATCACATATCAGCAACCATTCTACTTTTGAACTGAAAATAATTCTAATAATAAACAAAACATTATTGCACTTTTAGACCTTAAGTGCTTTCTATCAGATTACTTTCAGAGTCTGTAGTTTTATTAGACTATACAACTGGAAATACCTGTATAACTCTGAATTTTTGTACACATCGGCAAAATCAATCCCCAATTCCAATTGTTTTGCTAAACTCGTGACTTCCAACATCCATGTTGCTGGATTATAGCCATCTTTAATCTTGCTGATACCTTGGATTTCCTTCGGAATAAAAACATGACATGAGTGAAACTTTTGCATGAAGATTGATTTGAAGCAAAACGTGAGTTCACTATTCCTCATTTCATAGCATTTCTATTTTCACCTCAAAGTAACTAATTAAATTGGAAGAACGACGTCCAAGTGGCCCCGCATATATCTCTTGACCCCCTTGCTTCATTAGAAAAAGCTGCATTTTGTCGTGACAAAAAGGTTAGAAACTTGGTCACGGAAGAGAGCAGAATAAATTTGCTACACTGATTCTGTTTTTCACCTCATCAAATGATTCAAATATGTCTATGCTAGGCTGATGGATGGTACAAACAACTGTTCTTCCAGTGTCTACAGTGTTCCTAACCGTTCTCATGACAATAGCAGCTGCTCTTGCATCTAGCCCAGATGTTGGCTCATCCATGAATATTATGGAAGGATTTGCTACAAGTTCAACTGCAATTGTCAACCTTTTACGTTGCTCTACTGAGAGACCATCAATACCTGGCAATCCAACTAATGCATGCCTTAGTTGTTTCAATTCCACAAGTTCCATGACTTCCTCAATGAACATCTGCAACCATTAATCAGCGTCAAACATCGAAGTGATTTTTTTGTTTTAACACTCATATTCGTGTTTCCTTTGTTATTTATGACTTAATAACTCCAATCATGAATGGTAACTGATTCTAGTTTTGGCGCTTACAAATTACTGAGAAAATTTACTTGAAAACTCTTACGTATGGGCTAGTCACAAGTTCACAACTCAATCCAGAAAAGATAAGTACTAGATTACTTGAATAAGTCACATTAGACAAGAATGCAGCATGACTGAATTGGTTATTTCATGGCAACCTCAAATTTTCAAACTAGTTCGCAGCCTTTGTTAAACTACAATGAATTAGCATAAAAGACAGTGAAAGGCATAAAATTTAGATACCAACCTTTCTGGTTTGAGCATTGATGTCTGGGGACAATCTGAGCCATGCTGAATAAAGCAAGGATTCGTACACAGTAACATGAGGAGAGTGGATGTCGTTTTGCTCACAGTATCCTGAAATTCTTGCAAATGTTTCTTGCTTCTTCTGATACCCTGAGATTGTGATGTTCCCTGCAACATATCCTCCAGTTTTTCTACCAGCAAGTACATCCATCAGAGTTGTTTTGCCTGCTCCGGTGACACCCATTAGAGCAGTGAGAACACCTGGCCTGAAGGATCCACTGACACCCTTCAAAAGAACCAATTTATTCTCCACAACTCCGTGGTTCCTCATTTCCTGCAAGTATTTGATAATTTTTAATTCACAGTATATGCAAGAGTTTTCAAATGGTTTAGTTTTGTTTCTACATTACCTGTGGCATGTCCACAGCATATGTTACTTCATCAAAGGTGATACAATGTGGTTCAAAAGGAAGAACCATTCCTCTATTGCTAGTGGGAAAAGTATTAGAAGATGTATTTCCACATGTACTTTCGTCATTTCTCACTGTGAAGTAGTTCCAGCGTTATCCATAGACGTAATGTGAATTGAAAAATGAACTATTACAAATCTAGAGTTGACTATGTATCTGTTAAGAGAAGAAGTACCTTTAATTGAGTGACCAGTGAAGTTATTACTACCACTATTTTTCTCATTGTTTTCAGGTTCTTCGGATATAAAACCATGTTGCTTCCCTGGTTCTGCAAAATCAATTTTATCATATTAATAGATAGATTTACCTTGTATGGTTTATTGTATATTTAAGTTGAAGACCCTCACTGCTCAAATACGTAAGAGCAAGGATGTAGCCAAAGTTGAAAAATAATGTATATCCAAACAAAGCCGCAACGCCTATCCAAAACCAATATGATTGAGTGAAGAATCCTCGTGATTTCAAAACTTCGACTCCGAGAGGCTCCGTAGAGTTAGGTAGAACCTAGCATAAGAAATTACGTTCAAATATCATATTATTTATATAATAAAGAAGACATACAAGTATATATTATTTAAAAACTTACAAGACTCCATCTCTCCGCAAGGAACTCATTATTTACCATAGCATTCTGTCCATACATCATAGGTGATATCCAGAAGCCCCACAACCACCATTTTTTTATATTGTCTGGGGGCATAAAGAGAACAAAAGTGCATTGTTAGTGAAGAACATAATGGAAATTATGGGATTGATCTATTTTGCATCCAAGGTACCTTTTGATAGGATAAAACCACTCATAGCCAAAAGGATGATTAGTATAAATGACCCAAGTGTTAAAGCTGCATTCAATTCCCTCCCAACTGCTGCAAGAAATCGGAATAATCCGGAAGCCATCTGGTTTACTAGTAAAAGAACAAGGTACTGTCTAAAAAATCTGCAATATATTGACATAAAATGCATGTCATTTTTTATTTGCAAGGTTCAAAGTAGAAAATGAGACTAGAAAAGATCAACGAGCATGCTTGTTGAGTATGTGTAAAAACAAAGTTCTTTATACCTTCCAATATACGGATCAAATCCAATCACATAGTAGGTTAGGAATAGCCAAATAGCAACTTCCACAAAAGTCATAGGGATTTTTAGAATCCATGCAGGAAGAGCATATGCCCATGAAGGAAAAAACAGATTATCCCTTTGCTTGTAGAAAACAGGAAGCCTTGAAGCGACCATGGAAAGTTCAGCAAATCCATTGAACATAATCACAGCAAGGCCATAGAACAATGCACCCACATATATCCCGCCATCAGTCACTGAGTCCCTGCGCATCTCAGTCCGGAGGAAGATGGTCATGCAAATAAATGCCATTACAGCAAGCTAAAAGGAGGGGGAAGCTATCAGTAAGACAATCATAGCATTAGACGACACGACAATAAAACGAACCATTCTAAAATTTCCAAACCTACTTGGCTCATCCTGAAGATGTGAACAAATGAATTGCGCTTCACAAGTAAATATTCTCTTGATAAGCAAGCTTTTAACAGTTCCCATTTCCCCACTCCAAACTTTTTGGTTGTCAAAGCAGCTGGGTGACTCTTAGACTTGTCAAATTCAGTAGCAAGCTCTTCAGCAAGGCTTCTTCCAACATGAAACGATTTATGTGCCTCTGAAAACTCTTTGGCTGTGACAAATCTATAAGGCTGATCTCTGTGTGCCCAGTACTGCTCCTGATCCTTCCTTGATGTTACCTATAACATAATAATTAATAGTGAAAATTGAATGTGTGAAACCCTCTTTTACCAAAGCAGACAGATTGAATTGTTGAGAGAAAACACAAGGACACTTACTTCTTGCAAAAAGTCTGCCACACCTTTCCTCTCAGGACATTGAAAACCCATTGATTCGAAAAATTCAAGCACATATTCGCGGGGACCCTGGTACACTATATGACTATCAGAGAGTAGAATAATGTCATCAAAAAGATTGTAAGTCTCCGGCGCTGGCTGCAGGAGTGAGATGACTGTGGTTCCTTTTAAAATGTAAACACATTGCTTGAGTGAATTCACAAGTTGAAAAGTTGTTGAACTATCCAAACCAGTAGATATTTCATCCATGAATAGAGCTTTAGCTGGTCCAACCAGCATCTCTCCTGCATTTACAAGTTTATGATTATTCATTTTATTGAGTGGTGTTAACTTAGTATACTTCGTGATTGAAAGAAGTTTTGTTTTACCTGTTGTAACGCGTTTCTTTTGTCCACCAGAGATGCCCCTTAACATTACATTTCCTACAATGGTATCAGCACAGTTCTCCAGTCCTAAAATCTGCAAATAGAAATGAGACATGAAAAGAAAATATTATAATGAGTCACGGATGATTGGAGAAGCTTTAGAAAGAATAGATTTTATACCCTTAGGATGTAATCTGTTATCAAATTTGCCTTCTGGCCTTCAGTTGCTACAGCCTGAGTATTAAGAGTCAAAATGACAACCAGTTAATATCTGTATGGGAAAAAAGAAACTGCTGATTCACCTGTAACTAATTGAGATGGCAAATGTTAGAGTTGGTGTGCGAAAAATTTGGTGATGAAATTATTTTGAGAACTTTTTTGAACATGCTCTTGTGCTAGGATTTTTATATGTAACAGTATAATCAATTTTCAATGTAGTGAATTTTTTATCCTCTGCCCGTAATATATTTCCTCTGAAGAGTTTTCTACCTTAAATCTGCGTATACTTTCTTTATCTCCACATTATTTCTAATTGTAACTGAAATTATTAGCCACTTCTATGTTTTGCTTTTCGTACATCTAATTTATCACTTATGTTTTCTTCAAAAGAATTTTCTTCTGATGAGAAATTTTGCAATGAAAAGCAAGAAGTTGAAGAGAGGAATATCCAAAATTAGGTATAATAGTACTATAGCGCTGATACTTTGACATCATACACTGTTCTATGTTCACTTTACAACTGAAAAAAATATCTATCAGGCTAAAAGCCTAGATAAATTTATTGAGCTTTTGCAGAATATGTGTGTTTGGAATTGGAGGTGGTCGCTGATGCAGTTTGGGGAGAGTACCATGATGGAGGAGGTGGTATATCAAACTAATCGCAATTTATATTGTTTGATCACAGTGGCATAGGGTCGGAAGTTGTAATATATTTTCTGTTTTTATAATTGTTTAGCATGAATTTGTTATTGGTATGAGTGTTGCTAAACATGTATTCTTAACAACTTTCTTAAGCACTAGGGTGGGTTTTGTATTGTTTAGTTGATTGGATGTTAGTGTAGTAGATATTTGTTAAATATTTTGTCTTAATAGCATGATGAGAAACACTTTCTTACGTACAGGGATTAAAACAGTCCTGAAGTGCTTTTATTTATTTTATTTTTTATTGCAGATAAAAAAAAAACAACTGAAAAAAATATTGTTTTACCATAATATAACATTTTATTACAAAAAGTAGTTGTAGTGTGAATGTTTTTCTAAACGTTGCTAAGCTGTCATACTTTTCTCGCTTTGGTTTGAACGGCTATCAGTAATCAACAATATAAAAAGGCTAAGGGATGCAAAAACGGAAAACACATTCCTTACACGTGAAGCACTCTTTGTTACCTTCATGTAGACATCAATATCTGGATCAGGCGTGATATTTGCATTTTTTTCTCTTCTGGACAATTCTGCAAGCAAGTCTGCATAAAGCCAAAATTTTACACATAATCAAAACTTAAATTTCACGTATATGTTAGCATGTGTTTTCAACATTGAATATAAACAAAAGTCATTATTCATGTTGCATACTAACCATAACTAGTTCCAACTCCTTGGACTCTTGCTGAGAAGGCCAAGGTTTCTCTCACAGTCAACTCTGCAATATGAAGATCATTTTGACCGACATATGCTGCAGTTCTTTGGGGTACAAACTCATCCATCCCATGACCATTATAAGTTACCTTTCCAGAAAACTGATCAAGAAACCACACTACATTACCTAGAGATTAAAGATTAAAAAATAGAGGAAAAACATGAAAATATATATCTTTCGAAAAAATAAATTTCTTCTCTTTGATGGCCCAACCTTTAACTTTGGATCAAGTCTTGCTGCCAAGGCCAACAATAGTGTGGTTTTCCCAGAACTTGGAGGGCCCAAAAGTAATGTCATTCTGAACAGGAGGAAATGGAGACATTATTTTGGTTCCGAAGGTGCTGGCTCTAGTCTACGAATAAATATATAGAACACCACTTTCATAGTTACCTGCCAGGCTTTACTATTCCACTGACATCATGGAGAATATGTATATGTTGTCTTCTACTTTGTAGAATACGAAGAGAGTTCAACAGACCCTTTTGAACACAGAAAAAAAAAAAAAAAAAAAAGTGAAACCAAATGAACAAGTTAGAAATCCTTCTGTAAGGTCTTGTAGCGTGCTCTACTATATATGAAAGCTGGTACCGAAATAGTCACCTCCACAATATTAACCATGAAGTTAGTGAAGGTAGGCAAAGCTCTAGTTCCTACACGAGCTTCTGCTTCGACATTCAAGTTCTCAAACCGAACCTCAATAGTGGGAAGATGAATTCCAACTCTGATATCATGCAATCCAAGGAAGCAAAACAGGAGGAGAAGAAGCCATCCATGAGTGCATTTCGATCATTAGAATCAAGAAGAAAAGAGAATGGGAATCTCACCTATCAATTCGTTCCCTTAGCTTGAGCAAAAACTTCTCATTGTCCTCTTCAGCAGTTCTCACCAGTCTTTCAAGCAAAACTCTCCTTTCTTGTAACCCAAGTTTGTGCACATCAATCTCATTCACTTCCCCTTCGGGTGAAGTGAGCAAAGCTTTCCTCAGACGTGAAAAGGTGGGAAGTTTCTGAATGGCAGCCCATTTGAGAGCCTCTTCATCATCCACTTGGTGGAATGAGTTGCAGAAGATATTCCCATCACTCTCCCTCCAAATGGATGAACTACCATTCCTGAAACTACCCCCACCCTCCATTCAACCAGAAAAAAAAAATAAAAATAGAACTTTAAATCCTAGTGCCAAAAACTAGTGACTGATTCCCAGAAACAAAAACATTCTCAGATTGTTTTGCCGATGTTTTAATGTGGTGGAAAAGATATCATAGGACACCAACATATACGTGGACACTGAGGAAGGAATTAAGAACATGCCTTTTTAGTAGAGTCAAATACGTTGGGCCGGTTTTGAGGTGGCAACATATGCATACCTGGGCACATGTTTTGGAAAGTTCATCAGAACTGAGAGAGATGTCGAAAATGGTCGCGGGATCAGAACCATGTGTAGCCAGCCACCTTCACGCGGTGAAGATGCAATAGTATTTTATTACTTCCGCACCAACCAAATATTAATTGAATCAAAAACGCATTAATTAGCTGTGAGACATATGGGTAATGCAAACTCTATATTTTAGCCAGATATGTTTCAAAATTGAGTTGACCTTACTTATTAATAAATATATTTAATTTTTCAATAGAATTTTTTTATGTGTTATTAACCGGATTTATAACGTTTTAAAGTTAAAGGTAATTTGACCTGATAATTAGTAATTATATATTTTACGTGATTTGACCTTATAATGATAACGGGTGAGTAACGGCTGATCTAATTGACAGGTGATTGAAATCACCTTGTTAAAAATTTTGTAAATCTTTTACGTGGTTGGAGAAAGAAATAATTAGAAAATAATAGTAAAATGTGAAAAAGGAGAAAAATAAGTTACTGTTTACCTTTCTTTATTGAGCGAGAATTTACGAAGATGAAAAAAAAATAATGTTTCAAACATTTTTTATATAATTCTTTTAATTATTAATATTTATATTTATAAAAAATAAATAAATATAATAGCAAAAATAAGATAATAAAAAATAGAGTGCTGAATGTGCTTTTTCTTTTACTTGAAAACTAATATGACACCAACAAGTCTTGAGTAAGTACTTTTGCCCAAAGGATATGATTCTCAGCTTGTGAATGCGACAAAAATAGTCGAAAAAAAAAAACAAAACTATTATTGGCTTACTCACAGATTCCCTTTTCTTAAAAACTTGGGATCACACTTCCAAGGGCATAATCAACTCTCAACTCGATTATTGTTTATTTTCACTAAATGGGTTGATTTGTTTTGGAAATTCATTTTTTCTAATATTTATTGAAATGGTGTTAGTAGGACTGAACAAAACTTTTGTTTAATGTTCTCCTTTCTTGATTTTACAAATTGTCAGTTTTATCTTAGCTGTTTTCTTCCAAAAAATAGTCAAACTTATAAGTTTGTCTTCTTCCACAAAATAGTCAAACTTCACTAATTTTAAGGCAAATTGGCCCCCGTTTTGGCAAAAGAAGATAGTTGTTTGTTTCCAAAATTTTTAAGCGTAGAAAAGAGAATGAAGCGTGAAAAACGAGATAGAATTTATTTTTTTCCGAAACTTTCTTTTTTCACATACGAAGATTTGCTTTCTAATTAAATAATAAAATTAATTTATAAAATAATAATAAAATAAAATAATTATAAAAATAAAATATAATTAATATTTTAAATTAAAAATAAAAGAATGATAATAATAAAATTATTAAAAAATATAATGTTTGCATATAATATATTAATATATATAAAGAAATATATATATATATA
>Ga0209489_108777_pt1 | contig 13356 bp, 7 predicted proteins | sample SiratrowhiteBW_FD_187527 | JGI IMG/M metagenome (GOLD analysis project Ga0209489, IMG submission 187527) | Root nodule microbial communities of legume samples collected from California, USA - Siratro white BW (SPAdes) (version 2) | ecosystem: Host-associated > Plants > Roots > Nodule | place: USA... | reverse complement strand
AAAGTATATCTATCTCTCTAACAATAAAATAGAATTTAGTCACAAAAACAGTAGAATGTATTTAATCATTGCCAGTATATCAATATTCGTATTTCTTTCTTAAATAATTTCATTATAAGTATACCAATATATATATACACGTGCATTAATTTATCTATATATTTTAAAGAGTCAAACCTTACCTTTGATGCGTGACGGTACATACGGGTTGAGTAAAATTATTTCTTAAGAAAAATACATGATACAAAGAAATATATTACGTAATTATATTATTCATTATATTTAATAGATTATCAAGCATTTGTGATAAAAAAAATAATACGTAAATAAAAATATTTTACAGCCCTTTCGGTTATTGGAAGGAACAAAAACTTCCCTCAAATAATTGATGTTGAATTTTGAAAAATTGGGTCTCACTTCCCTCAAATAATTGAATAAAATGTGGATCCTTCATTAAAATTAAGAGTTAATTCATTATTATATGACAACACCGTTATAACTCAAATTGTTGTTGAGAACGACAATTATATAAAAACATATTTTTATGGTAAATTACATATACAAAAACACACATATATATTGAAAATAAGTAATTATATTAATTAATAAATTATAAGACTATGTTTTTAATTAATAGAATCAATTGAAATTATCTCTAGAGTTTTGGTTATTTATATTGAAAATGGAACTATATAATTCATGTGGTAAACATTACTTAGTAGGTTAGAAGTTTGTTATTATTGAAGAATAAATTGTCATGAACTGATAAATTGCATAATTATGTTTTTAAGACTCTTTGTAAAAATAAAAATTTATTTATTAGTTACTAAATTAGATTCTCTTAAAACCTATTCGGTGTTTAGGAATAATATATGATAATTAAGAAAAAGAGTTGGTAAAAAATAATAGGAAAACAAGGCAAACTTTTACATTGTCTGGTATTTTTGTTTTGAATTACATGATATTAGTATATTCATCAATTTTTGTGGACAATTAAAATTTCTTAAAAACTTAATTAACCATTTTAATTAGTTATTTATTTTCAATTACACCTGTATGTAGGCTCAAATTCCAGACATGATTTAAGGTTTTGGAGTTTCTTTCACTCAAATAAATGAAATGATTGTATTCTCTAAAATGTTTGAATTGCACAAGTTAATTTCTTAGACAGTAAATGTGTTATTTTTATGCTTTTGTTGTTGATATGATTGGTGGATAAAACAATATTAATGTGTGTATGGGAGGGAGAATACTATCATAATTGTATAACAATTTTAAATTAGTTTTTCATATGTTTTAAGTTTTAAATATTATATTTGAAAATAAAAACTTATATAGAAATATCTTCAGAATTCATCATGAAATTTAATATATTAATTATTTATAGTTAAATCATAAAAATTATATAAAAATCCCATGACACAATTAACATTAAATATTTTATAATAAGTTGTAACTTTGTTATGAGTGTGTTGATATTTACAATATTTACTAAATGTAATATATAAATATATATTATGTTTATAATGTAATATGTTATTTTGTGTATGTATAACGTTATATATATAATTCTTAAAATTAATGAGATCAAACAACTATAATTCTTAGATTAAGAATAAAAATAATAAAAAATATTGACTCCAAAACTCTAAATCAAAATTAAATAATTCATTTTCATACTTGTTGTTAGGTCATGGTGAGGTAAAACAAAATTAGTGGTTTATTTAAAGACAGTGCATTCACAACCTAAAAGATTTATTTATATTTCCATTACTTCTAAATCTAGAGTCTTCAACATTTATTTTATTTTAAATTTATTTTAAATTTTAAAATGGGACTATTAGTTGATTAAACTCTTATACATTGTGACATTATCTTCTTCATTAATCAACATTAGTGTTTTTATATCTTTACTTCATTTTAGTGGGAAAACAATCACTCTTAAGTTCATTTATGATATGATTGTGATTGGAAAATATGTTTTCACGTGTGAGGGACGTTCAGCAAAATATGTTAGACAGGATATGATATTTAAAATAAACAAGTTAGCAATACGTAAAGGAGGATATATATCATTTGTAAGAATATTCACTTTAATAAATTCGATAACGTGGTCATAAGTGATAATGTTCAAAGTAAGATTATAGAGTGGAAGTAAAACACATGTCATGTGTGGAATGAATTATAAAATTGTTAGCCATCTACTTTTCAGATGTAGAATGCCTAGACACATATGGAAAATAAATGTGTGATTTATATCAGGAATTTCCTTATAGATAATAATAGGGCATGAATACATTTTTTTTTTTTTGGTTTAAACATTTAGGACTAAATAATAAATGAAATAAAGTGTGGAGATGGTAATTAATTTGATTTATTTGGAATCAAATAATCAATGTTATCTTTAGGAATTAAATGTAATGAACGTTGAGAAAGTGTTTACTCTAACATAAATAAAAAATTAAGTACATAAAAGTAACATTCTCTGATTAGTGTTTGAGTTTAATCACCTGTCTACAATCAATGCGCATGTAGGTAAAAGAAATGCTCAGGAAATTTTAAGAAAGGGTACCACACTTATAAACAATAATAGAGTAATTACTATGACTCTCATTTTCTCGTTCAATTGATTTTCCTAATCATAAACCAATTTAGATTGGTGCTTAGGTACATAAATTTTACCATATATATAGAAACCAAAAACATCTTTATTATAAAAATAAAATAAAATTATAACGACCTTTCATCTTTATATGCATAACGTGGCTCATTTTCTTTTCAAGAGTTAAAAATATATCTATCTCTCTAACAATAAAATAAAATTTAATTACAGAAATAGTAGAATGTCTTTAATCATTGCCCTAACTAGTATATCAATATTGGTATTTATTTCTTAAATAATTTCATTATAAGTATAGCAATAAATAAATAATATATATATATATTTTAAAGAGTCTTACCTTACCTTTGATACGTGATTGTATATGCGGGTTGAGTAAAATTATTACTTAAGGAAAAATATAAGAAGAAAAATAGTTACGTAATTATTATTTTTCATTATATTCAATAGATTATCAAGCATTTGTGATAAAAAAAAATTAATACCTGAATAAAAATATTTTACAGCCCTTTCGGGTATTGGATGGAACAAAAACTTCCATCAAATAATTAATGTTTAATTTGGAAAAATTGGGTCAAGTCGATCCTTAATTAAAATTAAGAGTTAATTCATTATTATATGAAAATACCGTTACAACTAAAATTGTTTGTTGAGAACGACAATTATATAAAAAGATATTTTTATGATGAAAATACCGTTACAACTAAAGATTGTTTGTTGAGGACGACAATTATATAAAAAGATATTTTTATGGTAAATTACACACATAAAAACACACACAAATATTGAAAATATGTAATTATATTAATTAATAAATTATAAGATCAACTTTTTAATAAACAGAATCAATTGACATTATTTTTAGTTAGAGTGTGTCAAGGCATAAGAGTTTTTTCAGTTGAATTTTAAGTTTTGTTTTATTAGTGTTGGTTGTATAAAAATTTAAACTAAGAGGTAGATTAAAGATGTCATTTATGTTTTATGTATTTAAGATATATTATAGTTTATGTATTTAGATTTTTTATTTTGTAAAGGGTTTGAGCAATCCATAAGTACTCATATTTATTTCATTTATAATGGCTGATAAAAAAAATAACATTATCTCTAGAGTTCTGGTTATTTTATATTGAGAACGGAACTACGTAATTCATGTAGTAAACATTAATTAATAGGGTAAAATTTTGTTATTATTAAAGAATAAATTATCATGAAATGACAAATTGTATAATTATATTTTTTAAGACTCTTTGTAAAAATATAATTTTATTTATTAGCTACTAAATTAGATTATCTTAAAACGTATTTGATGAGTGCGAGTAATCTATGATAATCAAGAAAAAGAGTTGCTAAAAATGTAACAGGAAAACAAGACAAACTTTACATTGTCTGGTATTTTTGTTTTGGATTAGATGATATTAATATATGCATTAATTTTTGTGGACAATTAAAATTCCTTAAAAACTTAATTAAATATTTTAATTAGTTATTTATTTTCAATTACATCTTTTTATACGTAGGCTCAAATTTGAGACACGATTTAAGGTTTTGAAATAAATTCGAGACACGATTTAAGATTTTCCTTTCACTCAAATAAATGAAATAATTGTATTATAAAAAATGTTTGAATTGCACAAATTAATTTCTTAGACAGTAAATATGTTATTTTTATGTTTTTTTTACTGATATGATTGGTGGATAAAGCAATATTAGAATGATATATATTTTGTATGGAAGCGAGAATAATATCATGATTGAATAATATTTTTAAATTAGTTTTTCATATGTTTTAAGTTTTAAATGTTATATTTAAAAATAAAAATTTATATAAAAATAATTTAGAATTTATCATTGAAATTAATATATTATTTATAGTTTAAATCATAAAAGTTATATAAAAATCCAATGAGACATAATTAATATTAAATATTTTAGAATAAATCGTAATTTTGTTATGACGTGTGTTATATTTACAATATTTACTAAATGTAATATATAAATGTATATTATATAATATGTTACATAATATAATATAATATGTTATTTTGTGGATGTATTACATATTATATTATATATATATATATATATATATATATATATATATATATATATATAATTCTTAAAATTAATGTGATCAAACAACTATAATTCTTAGGTTAAGATTAAAAATAATAAAAAAATTGACACCCAAACTCTAAATCAAAATTAATAATTTATTTTCGTACTTGTTGTTACGTCATAGTAGAATAAAACAAAATTAATGATTTATTTAAAGAGAGTGCATTCACAACCAAAAAGGATTACATTGAGATGGGGAATGGGAGGTGAGGTGTTGGGAGGACAAATGGGTCCGTTACACTAATGTAACGTTTAAACATACTTTTCCAAGACTATACTCTTTGTCTCTAAATAAAGATTACAATATATACTCTGTCTCTAAATAAAGATTACAATATTAAAGAGGTGAGTGATAAAGGGAATTGTAGTAAATATGAGATGGGTCTGTTGGAGGAGAGGATTGCCTGATTGGGAAAAGGAATTAGAGGTAGAACTATTACTGCTAAATGGAATAGGGACTTATTAGATGGGTGGTTATGGGTAGAAGGAGACACTGAAAGTTACACAGCAGAGACAGGCTATACAGTCTTGAAGGAATTAAACTCATTTATAGGTGGACTTTGGTTTAAACAGATCTGGAAAATTAAAGCGGCCGATCCTGCTCTAGTTTGTGGGGGAGGGCAATTCTGGGCAAGTTGCCAATTAGAGAAAATCTGGAGAAGCAACAAATTGTGCTGCTAAGTAATTAGTGTCCGCTGTGTAATAGTACAATAGAAACAATACCACGTGTTCTCTTTGAGTGTGTAGTTGTGCAAAAGGTGTGGGATAATTGTGATAGATGGATAGTTATATAATCTGTTAGGCCTAATTTGTTACGAATCCAAATGCGAGTCTAAGTCACATATTGAATAGAAATGAGAAAGTTAAGCAATATATAAGAAAGAAGACCCATAAACCTACTGCCTTAAGGTTTTGGGTTAAAGGTGGTGTCATTCTCTTATGTATGTTTGGCCCATTTTCTCCTTCTTGTGAAATCTATCCGGTTATGCCCCCTCGGATTCTCCCAACAACCACAACAAGTGGTATCAGAGCCGAAGGTTCGCACCTACCTGATGGTGACCGGCTCATATGATGGGGACTCTCACTTGAGGGGGAGATTGCTAGGAATCCAAGTGCGAGTCTAAGTCCCACATTGAATAAAAATGAGAAAGTTAAGCAATATATAAGAAAGAAGACCCATAAACCTATTGCCTTAAGGTTTTGGGTTAAAGGTTTGTGTCATTCCCTTATGTATTATGTTTGGTGTTTAATAATAGGGTTGTTGATGATTTAGAAATCTTTGTCTTGACTCAACTTAAAGCTTGGTCTCAACCCTATTATAAGAAGAAAATTTTTTAAACCTATAGAAAAATCTCTACCTTATCCACCTGACCACCCTCAAACATGACCTTGTTCATATGCGTCCAAATAGCCTAGTTAGTAACTTTGACGCATAGTCTTTGTGCAACCTCACATGATAACATTATATACTGAATAGATTATGCATTTTCAATATATATTTTATTGATAAAAAAACCCTTAGTTTTGTAGTTATTATTAAAAAATTCCTTAAACTTGTCTTACAACCATTGTTCACTAAGAGTTTTTAAAATGAAAAAATGATATAGATAAAAAAAAATAGGGCTAAATTTTTTAATAAGATCCAAGTACAAATTTATTCAATTAAAATAAGTTTTTTCCTTTCCTCTATCTTTTCTCTAAAACTCTATACTCCTTGTCCAGGATCATCCTTAGATTCTTAACATTAAGTAGAGAAGAGTGTCAGATCATAATCTTATACAGAATAATTCATTTTCTACTCATCTCTTTTAGAATCAGTTTTAGGTTAATTTTGTTCTTGGAAGGAGTATTTTTCTTGTATCCTCTAAGACATCATAACGAGTCCCTCTTGTCCTATTATAGTGTAATTTAATCATTGATCATAAGCATTTGGTGCAACTTAGGTTACCTATGACATTAAGTTTTTGGAACTCTTTTTGAATATCTTTATCTTATACAACTAAGAGAAAGCTAGTTTGAATGTTTTTAATATATATTATAATAATTTGTTTTATTAAATATAAATTGGATGAATTTGAATTAAATGGAATGAATGTTTATGTATAGTATAATGTAATATCAATGTTTATGAATGATCTGATTTGATTTGAGATGAGACATAATATCTTTATGAAAGAATACATGTATTAAGATTGATTAGGATATACTTTATTTATGAATTTATATAGAATGAGATATTATTACTTTACTCGTAAATTGAAATTATATAAATAAAGATTACTATGTTATGAGAATAAAAAGAAATTCAGATAAATATTTTTAAAACTCTCTATCTTATCTTATTTTTATGATTTTTTTTAATTTACGATGATAATTTGTTACATTTAAGTAAAGAGTATGTCACACTGATGTGACTTCTCATTAAATTAATAAAAAACCTTTATTTTATTTTATTTTTATTTTTAAATTATATAATTTGATGTAGAAAAATAAACTTTGAAATATTATAATAAATTTATAAATATTTATATTTAAATTTATTATAGAATTTTCGTGTAATATAATTATTATTATATAAATAAATATGAAATGTTACATATAACCATAAAAGAGAACCAACCGTATACTTCTTTTTAAAGAAATGGTTGTGGGTCCTTTCCCTGTTACACCTTATATCATCTCACCGTGTTTCAAAATTTAGATTTATTCTATTTTCTTTCCATAATAATATATGTATCATAAAGTAAATGAATTTTTATTGTTTAAGTTTATACCAAATCATTTTTAATGACCATTTTTTTTCACGTTAGCAGAGGTTTTTGTTATACTGTTCTACTTATAAAACTTTTAGTTTTAAACTTTAATAAGAGAAATCAATTTTAAACTTTAACTGGAAAATATTTTTTAACATGCGCGAGTGATGTTTAGTAAAATTTAATCTCGAGTTCCATATTATTTCCAAAAACCCTTAATTTTCTCGTATTTTATAGTTTATAAGAAAATTTTAAATGATTTTCTTTACTTGTTTTTGTCACGTTAGTTCTAGATTGAACTTGTGTTGCCTATGAGGTTTTAGATATGAAAAATGATAGTAATACCTTTTATATAATACATTTTGAATCGTTAGATAAAAGAATAGTTAAATATTTTTAGTAAGATCAATATAAAAATGTTTTCAGTAGGTGATACAAAAATGTATTTTATGAGCTTACCATTATTGTGAATAAAAAATTAAATTAGTAGAAACATCATTATCATGTATCATAACATTGTTCAGTGATTTTCTTAGAAATATTAAGGTATAACATATTCTTCACCATAGATTACCAAGTAGGAATACAATGCTTGAAGAGATGTGGGTGTGGGTGTGGGTTTGGGTTTGGGTATGGGTGTGGGTATGGGAAAGGGTTTGGGTGTGGGTATGGGTATTTGTGGCAGCAGTGGCAGATCTGCACCAAGCACTTGCTGTTAAGCTTCTAAAATATAAACATTCCAAAAAATAGCAAAATCCTTGTGAAACATCATACATAATAAGAACACATTAATATATTTAATGTAATAAAGAAAACCATAACAAATCACATTTCATATTATGTTTTCGAAAATCAAATAATATTTATATATTTGACGAAATTACTTCTAATTTCCATCATGAATTTCTGCACGTATCATGGTTTTTGAAATCATTTACATAATTTTTGAAAATTTCACATGAAAGACTACATTCATGTAATTGTATGATAAAAAAAATACAAACACATCACATATTTCTTTTATCAATTAGAATAAGAACAAACATGTAAGTAATGTAAGTAATGAGATCAAGTCAAATAACTTGGTGATTTTGACAATAACAGACAAAGAAAGATCAAATATCATTTTCAAATACTTTTTGTTTTCGTTTTGATAAAAGAGTATTGGTGAAAAGTCATGGTAAGGCTAATCTAAAATAAGTTTGTTAACAAAATGCACAAATAAAAACACATATATTGAAAAAATGTAATTATATTAATTAATAAATTATAAGATTAAGTTTTTAATAAACAGAATCAATTGACATTATTTTATACGTAGGCTCAAATTCGAGACACCATTTAAGGTTTTGGAGCTCCTTTCACTAAAATAAATGAAATAATTCTATTCTAAAAAATGTTTGAATTGCATAAATTAATTTCTTATACAGAAAATATGTTATTTTTATGTTTTTTTTTACTGATATTATTGGTGGATGAAATAATATTAAAATGATATATATTTTGTACGGAAGCGAAAATAATATCATGATTTATAACATTTTTAAATTAGTTTTTCATATGTTTTAAGTTTTAAATATTATATTTAAAAAAATATATAAAAATATATTTAGAATTCATCATTTAAATTAATATATTATTTATAGTTTAAATCATAAAAAATTATCTAAAAATCCAACGAGACACAATTAATATTAAATATTTTATAATAAATCGTAACTTTGTTATGACGTGTGTTGATATTTACAATATTTACGAAATGTAATATATAAATGTATATTATATAATATGTTATTTTTTTATGTATTTAAAATATTTACAATATTATATTTATGATATTATATGTTATTTTGTGCATGTATTACATTATATATATATATATATATATATATATATATATATATATATATATATATATATATATATATATATATATATATATATAACTCTTAAAATTAATGTGATAAACAACTATAATTCTAAGGTTAAGATTAAAAATAATAATAAAATTGATACCCAAACTCTAAATCAAAATTAATATTTCAATTTCATACTATAGTTGTTACGTCATAGTAGAGTAAAACAAAATTAATGATTTATTTGAACACACTGCATTCACAATCCAAAATATTTACTTATATTTCCATAACTTATAAATCTAGATTCTTCAACTTTTTTTTATTTTAAACAAACACGATTATCACAAAATCTATTTTATTTTAAATTTTACAAATGGAACTATTAGCCAACTAAATTTTTTTATACATTTTGATATTATCTTCTTCATTAATCAACATTAGTGTTTTTATATATTTACTTCATTTTGGTGGAAAAATAATCACTCTTAAATTCATTTATGATGTAATTGTGATTGGAAAATATGTTTATACGTGATTCAATCGTCATTTATTCATGTTAGAACAAGAGGCATGTGTCCCATGCTTAAACAATTATTGAATGTCCTAGTACCTTAAATGAAAACAAAAATATTGAATACTTCTGAAAATCTAAATATCTGGTTATGCTTTGTGGATTGTTGTTTTAAGGAATATATTTAAGACGACATTAACTAGGCTAAAGTTGAATTTGAACAAATTTTTACTGTATCAATTAGTTAACTGCAAATATTATATCAACAAAAGATTATTAATCAACAAATTACTTACTTTATTTAAATTTTTTAATAAAATGATTACATATTATATATGTGTCATCAATCAAGTAAAAATTAATTTAAGATTTATTAAAACAAAATTTATTATTTGGACTAAATATAAAAGCTTTCATAGTATTTAGAAATAGTTATCTATTACGAGCAAACTTTACGTGGTTTTGCCTCATAATTTTGTTGTTGACGTCCAATTTAATACTTTGAAAGGAATCAATTAACAAAAAAATAAAATAAAAATCGATGGCTAAGACGGTAAAAATGGAGACACTTAATAGCAAAACGCATAAATTTTCTATAAATTACGCCTGAATCCGTTGAAGAAAGGTACCCCTTAGTAATTTGTATTTTTATTGTCGCAAGTAGAGGAACAGTGAATTCTAATTTAAAAAATAAGTTGTATTAAATTCATAAAATATACTTCTAAAAAATATTTTGGTGGAAACGGAAGAATATTATGAAACGAGTCTATTTAAATGATAATGTTCTAAAGATTAGAGAAATTCTACAGTAATAGTTAATGTATAAATTTATTCGGGGTCATTTTATATATTATTTTTAAAAGTTAGATTCTAAAATTTGTTTGTCATGTTTGTTTATTATAAGGGATTTTTGGTACGAAGACATGTTTGATTGATCAAAATATTTATTTAAACTTTTCGGGAATAAATAATCTAAGAGGAGTAATAAATGTTTTCAAAAAAATATTTTAATTACTCATCGCATTGAATTTAATAATTTAGTAATATAAAATATTAAATTGTTTATGTTTTTTTTATATATATAACCTTAGTCAAGGATATATTTGTTTATAGGAAAGGCTTATGTATTTCATCATGTTTTGTTTGTCAAAAATGTGTTTTCCTATTCTATACCAAATAATGTTTTTATAAAGTGTAAAACTTAATATGAAGCTCAACCTCATAATATATCTTACTTAACGCTTATCAAAGTTGTTTATAATTCTGCTTTTGGTGTGTCAAATTCTGATATATTCTATCTTAATTAACGCTTCTCAAAGTTGTTTCTTATTCTGCTTTTGGTGTATCATATATTCTGATATTTTAAGTGCTCCTTCATCTCACTCTACGCCTATAACTAATGTTGTATATGTATTAAAAGTTATTCATAATGTTAATGCTCTTAATCAAAATAGTGATAATAATTGTCATAATAATATAAACTTGCATCCTATAGTAACAAGAGCTAAAGCTGGTGTTTTTAAACCCAAGCTTTATAACTCTGTAGTTTTTGGTTTCTTTCCTAAACCTTATACTGTTAAAGAAGTCTTGTCCTCTTCAAGTTGGTTTCCTAAACCTTCTAAAGCTTTATAAATTTTATCTTGAGTTCAGTATTTTTTTTATATAGTTTATAAAAAAAAAATTAAATGAGTTTCTTTACTTGTTTTTATCACATTAGTTTTTGTGTTGCCGGTGACTTTTTACAAATGAAAAATGATAGTAATACTTTTTAATTGGAAAGTAATATAAAAGGTTTATTTCATATTACAGAAGTTCAATCGTGTGGTGTGAATAAAAAATCAAACAAGTAGAAACATCATTATCATGTATCACAACATCATTAGTGATTTCTTAAACATAACATGCAGTGATATAGGTAATTGAAATATTGAAGGTATAAGAGATTTGAGTAGGAATATAATGGTTGAAGAGATTATTTATTTCATATAGAATAATGAAGAAAGCATTGCAATTATTGTTGTATTAGTATAATATAGCAACGCAAGTACTTCTTCAGTTTTATTTATCTCTGAGGATTTGGTTGTGGTGGTTATGGCCGTCGTCGTCTAATTGGCTGTGGCCGTCGTCGTCCACCAATTTCCTGTGGCCATCGTGGCTTTGTCTTTGGCTTTGGTGGTGACGGTAGCTCTTCCTTTTGCTTTTCCTTTGGCGGCCGTATCGGTTGCGGCTTTATCACTGAATCTACACTAACCAGACGCTGATTAGTTTATAAAATATAAACATTCCAAAAATAATAAAAAACATGTGAAACATAATACATTAATATATCTAATGTAATAAAAAAAACATTACGAAGTCACATTTGGTATTATGTTTTTGAAAATCAAATAATATTTATACATTTGAGGAAATTACTTCTAATTTCCATCATGAATATCCGAGTTTTTGAAATCATTTACATGCTTTTTTAAAAATTTCACATGAAAGAATGCATTTATGTAATTTTAGGATAAAACAAAGTACAACACGTAACATATTTCCTTTATCAATTAGAATATATATGAACAAACATGTATGTAATGAGAGATGAAGTCAAATAACTTGGTGACTTTGGCAACAGCAGACAAAGAAAGTAGTTTAGAGATGAAATATCAATTTCAAATACTTTTTGTTTTCGTTTTTTTCGTTTTGATAAAAGAGTACTGGTTAAAAGTCATGGTAAAATTTTCTAGAGGCTAATCTAAAATGAGCTTGTTAACAAAATGAACAAATAAAAGTGCGTTAATCATATTTCTTAAATTATATATAATTTTCTTAAAAAATAGACTTTTAGAAAATAAAGAAGTAATACCAAGTGCTTGAGGTTGTCCATTAAACATAGGATTAATGGCTTTGCTAATACTAACATCTTTAACAAGATTAGTGGTTTCACTAATTCCTGCTTCTTCTGCAGGATCAACAGTTTCACTGACTCCTGCTTCTTCTGCAGGATTAACGGCTACACCAATTCCAGCTTCTTCTGCAGAATTAATGGCTACATTAATTCCCGCTTCTTTTACAGAATCAACGGTTTCACCAATTTCAGCTTCTTCTGCAGGATTAATGGTTACACCACCCTCATCTGCAACTACCACACTTATAAACAACAATACACTAATTACTATCACTCTCATTTTCTCCCTCAATTTATTTTCCTAATCATAAACCAATTTACGTTGCTGCTTTGGTACATAAATTTTACCATATATGTAGAAACCAAAAACATGTTTATTATAAAAAAAAATAAAATTATAACGACCTTTCATCTTTATATACATAACATGGCTCATTTGCTTTTCAAGAGTTAAAAATATATCATCTTTCTAACAATAAAATAGAATTTAGTTACAGAAATAGTAGAATGTATTTAATCATTGCCCTAACTAGCATATTAATATTCGTATTTATTTCTTAAATAATTTCATTATAATTATACCAATATATATATATATATATATA
>Ga0209489_108776_pt1 | contig 13357 bp, 5 predicted proteins | sample SiratrowhiteBW_FD_187527 | JGI IMG/M metagenome (GOLD analysis project Ga0209489, IMG submission 187527) | Root nodule microbial communities of legume samples collected from California, USA - Siratro white BW (SPAdes) (version 2) | ecosystem: Host-associated > Plants > Roots > Nodule | place: USA... | reverse complement strand
CTCATTTTAACATGTTTTTTTTTTTTTTCTGTTTGCATGTGCATTTATTGAAAATTTTGAATTTAACTCCATTCAAACTTAGAAAAAACTTAAGCATTTAATTTGATTATTAGATATCTCTTCATATATTATCATAACATCAAAAGTATCATCACTTTGTATATATCTTTGGAAAATTATGCTTCATAGATTTCATCAGTTATTAGGAGTTTTAGTCAGTATATTAATGGTTAGGAGTTTAATTCATTAATTAGGAACTTTGGTATTAGGAGTTTAATTTTATTTGTAATGTTTTAACTAGTGTGCATAGGTTTCCATATTAATGGATAAGTAGGATTAGGTGAAGTTTCATTAATTGATGGACCTTTTAATCCTAGGAGTTTTACTTTATTATTAATGTTTTGTGTGCTTTAATCAACTACCCATTCTCTGCAATGTACGAATATTATTTAACTAGATAAATTTAAAAAGTATTTAAAGTAAAATTTAAATAAATAAAAATATTTCAAATTAGTCTGCATATTGATGTCTTAATGTTAGGAGTTTTAGTCAGATTATAAATACAAAATAGAAGTAAATTTATTCTTTATTTATCAAGAATAACCGTTTCTTTTTAACTCTTAAACCATTAAATTCTTTTTAAGTTTTTAAAATAATTTTCCTTTATTTTCTTTTTCAGTACGGTTAGGTTCATTTAATTAAAATTTTGATTTAAGTAAGTTTTACTTTTATGTGAGGGATTATGTGATTTAATTAAAAAATATAAATATTATTAATATAGATTTGTAATAATATGTTTCAACTTTTGAGTGAAGTTTTATAAAAGTGAGTTAGAGAATCTTGAAACCTTTATTCTTATAATTTTTTCTAAAATAAAGAATTTTAGTAACAAATTGACCTTGATTTATTTAATACGAGTTTATTAGAAAATATATAATGATAAATTGAATTGGACAATGAAAATTATGCTAGACTAAATCTAAGATTTGTACTTGTCATATCATTATTCAATTATCAAATCTACACAGTCAATTATGCATATGAATCCATCATCATGTTTTAACCGACTCTTTTTTCAAGTTATTCATATGAACTTTTTTTAACTCTCATTACCTATCAATCTTTATTTATATAATTCAAATATACAAATAGAGTTAGAATACCTCATTATAGATGAATTTCAAAACTAATGCATATCCTAATCAATCTCAATATATATATTTTCAACATATTTTTTTTCTGAAAATACAATATCTTGATCACATAATTCATAACTTATTTCATACATCATACATTCACAAAAGATTAATATCCAATATATATAAACATTCATCTTAAATCAACAAAATCCATTACTCAATGACTAAACAAATAAATGTAGCAACTCATTAATGAAAAAGAAGGTTTCAAGAAAATAATAAGCAAATTCATGTAAGAGTAAAAGAAGGAAAAAACTTTGATATTGTACATGACACTATTTTTGCATTGCTCCACAAAGTTGGAATCATACTTAGTGCCAAAGAAGTAGCATCTGACGCTAACAACCCTAAGAGCAACTTGAGTAAATTACATTAGATGCAGCTTAACTCTAGAGCACCCCATTTAATGACACCTAGTGGGATATGTGGTAGTGGGGCCACCACCTTTGAATGCAACTTTTAAAGAGTTAAATATTCAAAACAACATCAAAACACACCATTTAACTACCAATTACCAAAAATCTCATTTTACCAATTCAAAACTTGGTAAATCCGGAAAACACTATTTTATTGTCAATTATACAAAAATCTCATGTCCTCTACAATTTCAAACAACATACACAGATATACAATCACATCCCTACAAGAAAGTCTTGAAATTGGTGACTATGTCACGCTCACATTTAGATCTTCTAACTTAAGTACTATTAAAATATTTAAGCTAACTTTCCTTATCTAGTTTTATCTAGTTAGAAGTACGAGTACTCAAAGAGTTCCAACTTAAAAAAAAAAACAGAGATAGTCTAACCTGGACCATAAAGTCCTTATCGATGATCTAAACACATCATTAGGACTCTGAACTAACATAAACTAATTCTGAAACTATAAAGACCACATGCAAATGTGTATACCCAAGTAAAAGAAAACTTAAAAACTGATTTAAAGAAAAAAGAAGCAAAAAATATTCATTCTAAAAAAATTTATGATCAGATAATTTTACTCTAGTTACTCTTAAGAGTCCACTAGTAGTCTCTGATTCTTAATATGATTAATGATGATATTAAAAATTTAAAGAAGTTGAAAGAGGAAAGAACTTTTTTTTTTTTACAAATAGATGGTAGTTATATTAAAATGAAACTTGAATAACTTATTTTTTTGTTTATATGTAATTTTTACTTTAATAATAAAATATTCAAGTGTTGTTTCTATTATCCTATTTTTACTCATTAACAATTTTTTTACATATTCATAAAGAAATAATTAGTGTTGATATTTGATAAACTATATTTACAACATGAATGAACTTATTGAGTTAGTACACGTGAAGAAAGGAATGTTGGTCCTTTATTATGTGTTAGGATAGAAAAGCTTATAGATAATTTATTTTTATAAATAATTTAAAATGTTTATATCAAAATATGGATTTTGAACAAAATATTTATATTTTACTAATAATTCAAATTATATAAATAAATATATTAAGTATTGAGAGTTAGTGAAGGTTTTTTATACTCTACTTATTTATATGTGAAGAATTATCTATATTTGATAAAATGTAAAGGAGTATATTAAAGTGAATATGACGATGAAACATATAGATTCGAAATCGTAAATCGAACATATATAATAGATATTAACATTTGAGTCTAACTTTAATATTATCTTCTTCAAATCATCAAATTATATATATAAATTGATGTGTGGATACATTTGTTAGAAAATGAATATATTTTATTATAATTCTCAATTTTCACTTAAAATATTTTAAATGCTTAATTTGTCTTTCTGTTTTGATGTTGTTTTGTAATATTTGGATCAAGATGATTCTATTTTGGTATGACTAGATAAAAATGCGGATATGGAACAATCTTTTTATAAGTTTTATAAAGTTATCTTTTGTCGTAACTATGCATATTTGATGAGAAAATGAATTTATTTCTTTTACTTTATTTTTTTACAAGCAAAATATAAACTTACAGTCATAAAATAAAATAAATATTTATTTTACTGTTTTAAGGTTCTTTCTTAATTATGAATTTAGTCTATTATTAGCATATAACCAATAAAAATTACTCTAAATATGACTTAATATTTAAGATAATTATCATTAAAATTGGCAATATTATTATATATAACAGTTTATAAAATAAATGGCTGTGTAAACCAATTTCACCCTATTTGTAAAGTAAAATATTTATTTTCATAAAATATAAGGAAATTATTATTTCCCCGTACAAAGAAGTGTAAAATAAGTATAAATACAGGCTAAATGAGTGATTTTTACCATAAAGGTGGTTAATCTATTCTTTGAAATAAATAAATATTTATTTTTTTGCATAACTAGTAATTAATATAATTTTTTCACCTTTTTATTTTTCAACAAGTGGAAAAAGTATTTTTCACACCATCCAAAGGGACTCAAGTTTAATCTTTCCCCCTCCTCCCTTCATCATCTCTTCACTTTCATTTGAAACAAACAGAATACAAATTATATATATATATATATTTCACAGACTAAATTGGCAATGTTGCAAGGAGCAAATTCATCATTTACCTATAAATGTAAAAGTTTTATTGGTAAACATCATAAAAATTGATCAAGCATTCAATACTTTAAAGCTACTGTATATGATTTTAAATAAGGATTTCACTCAAACTTTAACTGAGCAGCATAAGGGCCACTATATCTAGTGACTGAGGAAAACATGACAATGAAGATTTGTAATACTATTACACCAGAAAATTTTTGTATCGTATCATGCTTCTTCAGTAGGAAAGAATAAGGCACTGCAAATCTGTTCATTCTGGTTTCAAATTCAGTAGTTTTGAGCTGTTGTCCATTTTTTGTCCTTGCCATTTTTGTAAGAGAGTCATCATAGTTTTGCAATTTTTGGAAATCATGTCCTAATAATGAAAATATTTTCTTTTTCATTTTTAAGAAATAAAGACATAATTTTAATATTTCAAAATATTATAATACCATTATATTTTTGCAACTATAAAGCACAATATGTCCAATCTACTTTGTGGTGAAAAAAAAAGCTAAAAAGTTAATGCAAAGTTACTGCATTATTTGTATATATATTTTTCAATGGCCATGATAGCAAAAGTAGTGTCTTTGAAGGTCACAATATTCCACATAATCATTAAAGGTTGCTAAGTTCATCACACACCAAAACCCCATTTCCAAATTTTCCTTAGATTTTCTGACAGAACTCATAACCAAGTCCCCACCTTTTTTTCTATATATACATTTGAAAGCAGTTACCACTTTGTTTGTGCCTTTCTGCTTTCACCTTTGTTCTGTTCTCTCTATGCAATGGCCCTTCTTGCCTCTCAAAACTCTAGTGGTCTTTTGGCCTCATTCTTGTCTCTTCTTGTTCTAGCTGTTTCCCTTCAATGCCATTTAGCTTCTTCGGCTGTGCTTTCAGGCACGAAACAGCACCATAACCATTTCAGCCACCAGAGACCACTGGTCCAAACCAACCAAAGCACTTGTTCATTGTTCGTGGGTGCTTGGGTCCGTGATGAAACTGAAACATACCCTCTTTACCATTCTTCTAGCTGCCCAATCATAGACCCAGAATTCAATTGCCAAATGTACGGTCGCCCTGATTCTGGTTACCTCAGATACCGTTGGAAGCCTCTCAACTGTGAGCTCCCAAGGTACAAAAAAACAACATTGGACACAACACCACAAGAGAAAAAAAGGGTCCTAATATAGTTTGTCAGTGTTCATGAAGTTTTGGTTTTAACATAGTCCAATACTATCATGTGATTCATAAAGTAAATCTCACTTAATGGGACTTTGCTATTGTTGTTGTTTATGCTGTGTGAGTGGTAATGTTGTGTTCTCTGATGTAACTGCATTTCATAAAGTATGAAACAATGTATTGTTTGTGTTTGTTAAGCATGATTTGAATGGTTTTCTGGCATTCTCATGTCATGGTAGGTTCAATGGGGTTGAGTTTCTGCTGAAAATGAAAGGCAAAACGGTGATGTTTGTTGGTGACTCATTGGGAAGGAACCAATGGCAGTCTTTGATTTGTATGCTATCCGCTGCAGCACCTCGGGCACACACACAATTGGTCAGGGGAGATCCTCTCTCAGTCTTCAGATTCTTGGTGAGTCAAAACAATTTTTTTTTTTTTCTGAGCAGAAATGAGTAATCATGGCAATACTTGACACTTCCATTTGTTGGAAGATTTAGGTGATGTTTGGCTACAAATACTTATTGAAGAAGAAATACTACGTAAAATGAATTAAATATGCAGTCCTACTTATGTTAACACTCTCTGGTTTAACCTATCTAAAAGCTGATTTTAACTTGTATTTTTGTTAACTTTAATTTATAAAAGAAGTTCTTGGAAACGAAACTCTTTTGGTGATGAGGGAAATACCCAGTTTTTTTCTGGATAAGATTCAGGATTTGGTAGGTCAATAAGAGGTAAAAACAACAAACTTTTGCCAGCGGTAAATAGTTTGCTTTTCCCATTTTGTTAAGTTTCACTAAAAATAATGGTGGGTAGGGTCACATATTTGTAATAGGACAAATAATCTGGTGAAAAGGTGTTTGTGTGATAGTGTCAATTAGAACAAGGATGTAGCTTTCTACGTAAGAATCCCTTTGCAAGGGGACCCGGAGTGTTGTCATGGCATTAAATTTGTCAAGTGGATGCAAACTGCAGCCACATCATTTTCATTCTTTACCCTTACAAGTTAGAATAATACATAGTAAAAATGCATTTTTGAGAAGAGGTCCAAATTGGGTTTGATATGGTATATGCAGGATTATGGTGTGAGCATTTCATTTTACAGAGCTCCTTATTTAGTAGAGGTGGGTGTGGTCCAAGGGAACAGAATTCTGAAGCTGGAAAAGGTAGATGGGAATGGTGCCGCATGGAGGAATGCTGATGTGCTGTCTTTCAACACAGGGCATTGGTGGACTCATCAAGGTTCTCTTAAGGGGTAGGCCCTTTTGCAAGTTTATTGAAGAAAATTTTGGCTTTTCCTTTATTTTATGTATTTTGGTTTTTAGAGGTGTTTTTATGTAAAGAATATATTCAATCGCCAACTGTTATATATAACAAGTACATTGACTTTATAATAACTATTTATTTCTTGTAATTGATTGTATAATGTCTTTTACATAAAAGGCATAGAAAGTTTTTTGGTTAATGGTTAACAGAAATGTTAGTGATACAATCTTGCAGGTGGGATTATGTAGAACTAAGAGGCAAGTTCTACCCAGATATGGATCGCTTGGCAGCTTTGGAAATGGCTATGAAAACATGGGCTAATTGGGTGGACAGTAACATTGATAGAAGCAAAACCAGGGTGTTCTTTCAATCAATTTCTCCCACACACTACAAGTAGGGACTCTCCATCTTTGACTATCTATTATCTTTAACTGCTTTCTCTCTCTTGCATTATTTTGTTGAAACAATGAAACTGAGTATCTGATTTCTAGGCTATTTTGATTTGGATAGCACCTCTTCTGCATTAGAAATATTCTGGTGAATAAGAAAGAGAGACATTTTGGTTCTTTTAACTTATATTTAACCAACATTTTCACACACATAATCAGAAAAATGAAACAAAATTCCAATCTTTCCACCCTAGTCAAACTACATTTGCATTTTTTCTGATGGATTGTATATTTGCATTAAGGGATGAGAATGGGGCCCTTCTTTGACCAGGCCTTGACAGCTTGTACATAGATTATTGCTACTTTGTTTTCGGTCGAAAAGGTTATTGCAAGTTGTGTTTTCTGTCTGGAAGTTGAAATTTATGGACGTGGTAGGTGCTGTCTTTGTCACAGGTTGTGATCTAATTGCACATTTACATAATATGGAACTAAAATCTATTTGATACCAAAAAGTAAACTATTTACAATTTTATAATGACTTACTATATAGTAGTAATTCACAAAATTGCCATGATCGTAGTCCCTTAAATTTTACATCATTCATTAAATCATGCCGCGCTTTGCTCTGTTCACAGAGTTTCTATATTCCTCTATCACATGTTTGTACATTCACAAAGTCTTATTATTGTTTGTACTACAAAATTTTTCTGCTATCATTCATCTGAAAATATTATGACAACAAAACTTAAATGGCAGCGTTGTTAGCTCCATTATTTCCTTTTTATGAAGTCTAGTTTATCCATATAATGCAAACGTACTTTTCTTGGGGCCTCAAAGTCATTCATGGTCACATGAGTTTGCAATTGGCTCTTTTATTGCCTATCCACAAAGCTTTTTTGCTAGCAATATTATGACACCAAACTTAAATAGCAGTTTTATTAGCTCCAATATTATTTCATTTGTATAAAATCTAGGTTATCCAAATCATGCAAAGGTTCTTTTCTTGGGTCCTCAAAGCCATTCATGGTCACAAGAGTTTGCAATTAGCTCTTTTATTGCCCTACCACAACAACCCTGTCAGATTTTGAGGAGTTTGTTTTCCTGGTGCAGCAGGATCACCGTGTTGCAGATCCTGATAGAAAAAAGTGTCGGTGAAATAAAGCATACATCATACACATCCCGTTAATAATATCCATACACATGAAAATAGTTCAACAAATGCTTATACATACTTCTTTTTCCCCCAATGAGGTAACTATTTTTATCCGTACATGTCACGCATGATTGTGTTTTGGTCTCTCAAAAAATTATCTCTAGCATTTTCCCATCTCGTGATCAGTAACCATCCCAAGTAAATAGTTTCAAACAACATACACTTAAATAAGATATGGGCCAACATAAATGTGCTATATAATCTGATGGGGCAAGGCTGTGGCATTGCACATGGAGATGTCCATTGCGCAGGGTCAGCAACAGTGAATGGAGATGTCATTGTTCATCTGTGGATGACTTCACTATCACATGTTCCAACTAACTTGAGTAGCATTAACCTATTTAAGCTTTGACATTGTTAAGCGTTGCTAAATACAGTAAATAAAACAATGATTTGTGTTTCTGAGTTTATTAGACATCTTACGTCGATTAGAAATAAAGTCTTTTAATAATTTATAAATAAATATAAACTTTACTCTTCAAGCCAGTTTTGTAATGTATTTTTTAGATAATAACTAACAGGTATTCTTTTTGTCCGTCTAATGTATTATTTCATACAATTATGTAGAGAAAAAAAACAAAGATTCTTTGATAAATTTCAAAGAAATCACTAGTGTCAATGCAATATGTTTTAACTATTTGGATTATTATGATTGTCTCAATATACAGCCCAAATGAATGGAATGTGGGTGGAACAAGTGTGATGAGAACAAAGAATTGTTATGGTGAAACTGCCCCAATTAGTGGCACAACATACCCTGGAGCATACCCTGAGCAGATGAAGGTTGTGGATATGGTTGTAGGAGAAATGAGAAACCCTGCATATCTTTTGGACATCACAATGTTATCAGCATTAAGGAAGGATGGTCACCCTTCAGTCTACAGTGGTGAATTAAGTCCTCAGAAGAGAGCTAATCCTACTAGAGCTGATTGCAGCCATTGGTGTCTTCCTGGACTTCCTGATACTTGGAATGAACTATTCTCTACTGCTTTATTCCACTAAATTTTATTTTTATGGTTACTTAACATGTTCACTAATTGTGTTATCTTCAGTAGGAGATGCATTATTTGATGGTTGCATAATCGCAACTCGTTGCAACTGTGAAGTTATATGTTAAGGAAATGAACAAGTTTCTTTGTTGTTCTATAAATGTAAAGTGTGAATTATCTTATCATTGTATAAATTCTACCAAAGGTGTTAATTAATGAGTTTCATCTTTTTAGTGTGCAACAAATGGAAGTTCTAGAGGATGAATATGTAAAAGGATTTGCTGCTTATGACATTTGTATAATTTTTATTCAATTTTAGTTGTTCGTAAGTTATTTATACATAAATGTTTATCCTATCTTAGATTCTTGAAAAAAAAATTGATAGTTTATGTTCAACATTTTTTAAATAGATATACCTTACCTAAAATAAAAATTTCCTATAGAAACTATTACAGCTAATTTATAACCCCTTTTAGATACTCAAATATATTCTTGTAATTAGTTATATCCTCTAAATTGATTATTATTTTAGGCTGAAATAAGTTTTAAGTTCTTAATATATTAAACTCTTTTAATTTGAATACTTAATAAAAAAATTGAAAAACGTTGAGTGCTTATAAACCCTTAAACATAAAAAATGTCTTTTATATATGCACACACCAAAAACAGAAGGTTTGGGTTTTCTTGATACAAGAGAAAAGGGGAAACAAGGTGTGGAAACTATAGAATGGGATGGGTGAATTTGCATACTTGTCCCTTTTGCATACTAGAATAGAGAAGTTAAGATTAGGCATATTTATTGAAGACCGTTGTTGTTGTTAAAATGAACGTGTTTGGATTTACAAATGATGTGTTGTTGGGTGGTGGTGGTGATGGTGTGAAATCTAGTCCACATAAATCCTTGTAGCGTCGAGATCATGTTTTCCTAAGGTCTAGTCTAAAAATTTTTTGGTTGTGGTCCGTTTTTCTATTGGCCTTATTGCTTGTCGTGTCATGTTGGCATTACATTGAGAATAAAGTATGCTAATTTTATGACTTTGGCTGGTTCTTTCTAGGATTTCGAAGAGATGAGTTTGACATTCCAAGTTTACCATGGGGTAAATTGATGAGTGAGCTTCCGTGAAGTACATTGTAGGAGAAATATAACTTCTAGGAAAATCTATCAAATGAGGATTTGTGGGAGTTTTATTTGAAAACGGTGAGGAGGACAATGTGAGGGGTTTGTCGATGTCGAGGTTGATAGGAAAGGGGAGATGTTTTAATAGAAGCTGAAAACTCAAGTGATATTAGTGATGAGTGTGTTATTAAGAAATTGTTGAATGATGAATTAACATATAAAGGTGATGAGATCATTGACAACATATGTATGGTTTGAAAAAGGAATAATTAAATAAAGAATTTGAATTCAAACTTAGGATAAATTTTGTATCTTTTGAAAAAATTCAAATAGAGTATAATACAACATACACTTTTAAATAGTAAAGATATAAGCTTAAGTCTCATAATAAAACACGAATTAAGGTCACGTGCAAATAAACATGTTATAACTTGTCAATGTATTGTAGTAGAGAAGATAGTAGTTTAACCTACAAGAACATGTAAGGCCAAACATTCATGTAAATAAATATTTCAAAACAAAAATACACGACTTTTTTAAACTCGCAACTAAAAATATGAAAACCAATATGAGGTTAAGGTGACCTAAATAATGGATAAGCCTAGGTCTAAAATATAGGTTAAAATTTGTATGAGTGTTTCATGGAGGAGGCCAGAGAAAATTTATATAATTGTTATAGATGATGATGCGACTAGACAATACTCATTGTTGATATCTTATGTTGGAGAATATAACTTGTACAATCATAACACATGCAAGCTTAAGTTGAAAAAGTTAGAAGGTTATTCTTACCCATTTTTTAAGATTTTACACTTGCTAAGTGTTGATCTCAAGTGACTATTTACCAAAGTTTCATATTGAGTAATATGAATCAGGAAAATGTAGGACGAGTTGATTTAGGTGTTTTCACCACAACTCAATAGTTTCTTAGGTATATTTAGTACTTAGGCAGATGTGTGTCTTAAAAGGGTTTTAAATTTTTTCTTGTAAAAATTGCATATTGAGTTATAAAATATTTTGTTGAATGTTCATGGATGTAACTCTTGAAGTGTCAAACCAAATTAAATTTAATTGTTTTTATTTTTCTTATATGAGTTTGCTTTCATTAGAAGAGACTAATAAGGCTACAAAATTGCATTTCAAATTTCATGCAAACCTATCATTGGTCCTTATCAATGTCACTTGATAAATACTTATGGTGGATAACTTTTGGTTGTTATTGTAAGAGACATTAATGAAAAATTATCATTTAATGACAACTTAGTTCTAATTCACCTATCATAATAAGTGAGACAATGACAAATTTGTAAATAAGAAAATAAATATGTCCATTAAATTGTACTTGCACTTCCTTTCCATTATATAAACAACTTCACCACAAAATCACCAAACTAGCAAATTAATGTCTACCTACACTCCATACAACAAAACCAAAAATTAGACATAACCATAGTCAACTATCTTTATATTTTAAATCCATAATTGATTACATACCGGCCATAACGATTAACCCAACATTTGAAACGCATAATGGATTACCTGAAGTGGATAATAGATTATCCATATATTTCCATCCCGTAATTGATTAAATATACGCAATAATTGATTACCCAAATGTTTTCAACCCATAATTGATTACAATACCTTGATAATATACTATACATACATTTCTCCAACATAATCAATTAGATCAACATTTAGAATTGATTACCAGTTCATTTCTTCACACAAAATCGATTCCTGAAACTAAACAAGCAATTATGTTCATACCTGGCCAGCAGTCGCCACCACTTCCTTCAACCACCACAGATGTCTGCATACTACCTACTTCACCAATGGAGTTTAAAAGACCAGTTAACGAACAAGAACAAAACACAAGCACTTGATGAAGAACAACAACTACAACGATTTCACTAAGAAGAAGACAAAGACGAAGTTTACCAAGCAACACAAGGGCACAACTTGAGCTCCAGTAGCACACGAATTCAAATTCAAGTTATGTAAGTGTAGGTGAGACTGTTGTGTTGTGCATTCACTACTTTTTAATGAAGAATTCAAAGACACCCACGGTTAAACAATTGTTGACTGCAAGTCTGGAATCTTGCATGCATGCAGGCACGCTAGGATTATCTACAAAGTTAATGACATAGTGAAAAAAAAAAGTGAGGATAGTTGTATATTTTCTCACAGTGCTAGTTGGCTTTCTCACCATTTCTTCACTCTCTCGCGAGGATGACCCAACACCTCTTCCATTTTTTCACATCAGTAAATTTACTCAAATTGTTGAAAACAACAAGGTTAACTCTCACTTTTCTTTCCTCATGAATAGTCAAACCATAAAAGCAAACAGAGTGTTAGGGTTGATCATTAAGCATGTTTAAGCAGACTTAAGATTTATGATTCAAATATCTAAATCACATCAAGTGATCAATTCAATTTATAGAATGAATCCTTATTTATATAATTGCATTGATGGGGTTTGACTGAGCATACATAATTAAATTTTGAGAAAAAGTTAAAAATATAATTTTAAGAAAACAATTATGTCGTATGGACTTGTAACAAATTTGAAAATATTTGACTTGACCTGCATGACAACCCACACAAACTAATTCAATAATAATTATTCCCACATGACAACCCACGCAAACTAATCTAATAACAATTATTCTCACAGGTTTGTTAGGTTTAGGTTCACTAATAAATAATTTTCATACTAGTATGCATTTAACTCCTAATGTAGGTGCAATATATTTTTTGTGAGTGAATTTTTTATGCGATTTCTCTTTTAGTGCACCTACAACACAATAGGACTCAATCATCTTTTTGCCGGTTTGTTTGGATCTAAAGATATATTTGAAGAGTTAATTTAAGTGGATTTAAGATGAAAGTGTGTAGAAAGATAAATTGTTGGATTAAAGAAAAAATAATAAAAAATAAAGAAAAAGTTTATAAAAATTTGAGTATTATAATGATAAAAATATTTACTTGATAAATTTGTAAGATAATAGTATAAATTAATTTCAATTAAATAATAAATTATAATTTTATTATTATTATTTTCTAATTTTTTTATTTTAATTAATACTTTATTATTATTTTCTAATTGTATTATATATTATTTTATAATAATAGTTTGTATTTTATTATTTTTGTATATTACATTATATAATTAATCATATTTATTTTATGATAACAATATAAATATAAATATAAATAAACTAATAATAAATTTTAGGCATATAAAAATATAATATTATTTTAATGGATTTATTGAAAAATCTTCATAAACATATAATATTATTATAAAAATATAATCACTACAATTCCGCCTCGTCCCTTATTTTTATATATTATTTTATTTTTTATTTTTTTGAACTTTTTCAGCTTTTCTTTGTGGTGTAATCATTCTTGTAAATCTATCCTTTGAAATTAAAATACACTTTGTGCCTTCAAAAAAAAAAAAAAAAA
>Ga0209489_108772_pt1 | contig 13371 bp, 6 predicted proteins | sample SiratrowhiteBW_FD_187527 | JGI IMG/M metagenome (GOLD analysis project Ga0209489, IMG submission 187527) | Root nodule microbial communities of legume samples collected from California, USA - Siratro white BW (SPAdes) (version 2) | ecosystem: Host-associated > Plants > Roots > Nodule | place: USA... | reverse complement strand
AAAAAATTTAAAAAAAAAAAAAAAAACAAAACTGAAAAACCCAGTATAAGTAACAGACACTATTTGTGAATGTGAGCTTAGCATATTAATGACACTTAGTAAAAAAAACACTCCATTAAAATATAAATACAAGTTGAATTAATTGTAAACAAAATACAATTCACATAACTAGTTAAAACTTCTCAAATAGTTCATGTACCTTATTAAAGTTTGTAAAATATTTGAGGAACTTATAAAATAATTCAATCTAAGTACGATTAATTCTTTCAACATATGTTCCTAATTCGTAATATTAAATATGATGATTATTTTTGGTCAATAAGCTTATCTATATTAATTTTGTTACCACGGTGTCACATGTTTTGTCTAACCCACCAAACATGTCTTTGGCTAATGCACATTTATGCGTGTTTTTGTGATGAGTTTATTTATTTTTTAACAGTAGATACATGATCATTGGCCATGCAATTTAGAAAAGTAAAACTTATTTAAAATGTTTGAAATTAGAATTTTAATTTTGACAGAATTGGAATTTATTATCATGATTTGTTTTGTTTGGGAAAAGAATAGAATGTAAAATTACAAGTTTATTAAATGTTTTTAATTAGAGGAGTTTATAGGTAATCTCTACTTAAGAGAGTGAGAATGGTATTAGTAATTTTTAGAACAGTAGAATATGTTAGAAAAGAAAGTTATGTTATTATTGCACTTTTAAGCATTGATCCTTCTAAAATGATTCCCACTGAACAGAATGAAAACTGAGGAATACAAAGGGATGGTCTCTAAACAGAGGGTGCCAAGAATTGCATCCACATCCAAAGACAAGTCCCAATAGAGTCTCTGACAGATTAGGTGCAGTTGGGGCCATCATCATAGCAATTGTGTGCGTGGCCACAGATTGAAAATCTTAGTCTCCAATTTTTTGACATTCTTGCGTTGCACTCACAAACTTTAAACTTGTTCATTACAGGCAATGGAATTGTTGTTTTGATGATCATATTTGATTAAAAGCTAAAAATGTTTGTAATCTTTAGAAGCAAAATTGGCCATGTGAGGGAGTAATAAGCGCTTTGAATGTGAACTGAAAAAACAGAATGATAAAGTTTAGGGGGCCAACTTACCAAGAAGCCGACAAAATAATCTCAGCTTTTTAGAATTTTGGCAAAGACATTGTACATTGTGTGAAGCAAATGTTGCACAATTCTAGTACTTGGGAAGGAGAACACAGTAGTGACCGATAGTGTTTTTCTTTCTCCCACACAAGTCAATCATGCCCATTACCCAGCACGGCTTTGCTTGTTGACTCCGCAAACAACACTGGGAACACAAAGGACCATGCAATGCAAGAACTCAGTTCAAATCTAACCCATAAGGGTAGGGACTCAATTTTCAAATAAATAATATATATTTCACCTCCATTTCAACCAATTCATTTATTGTTTTTTAATAATTTTATGTTGAATTATTATCATAATTCTTTTCTATTCCGTCCAACTATTTTTTCATATTCTTCATTTTATCTCACCTTTTTAAAAATAATCAGTTAAATTAATCGTAACGAGCCATGATAATATAAGAAAATATCGAATGACACATGAGATATAATAGAAATTTCTTTTTTTTCTCTGATTTTACATTTAATTTATATTTATGTTATTGTAAATCATACTTAAAATATATTAATTTATTTAGACAATTCTACCGCTATAAGAAAATCTTTCTATCAAGAGTTTTTTTTTTTCAATGTTAAAAATATATCACAATTCACATATTAAGAAAATTCATCTTTACAAAACTGATATTCACTTAAATATTTGAAATTAATTTTATTGTAACTAATGTAGAATCCTCATTACTAAAGTTGAAGTAAATTAAATAAGAAATTGAATCTTTGTGGTTGGTTTGATAAGAGATGATAATATGTCCAATAAACTTTACAAAAATAAATTCTAATATCATATCTTAGTTTAAGATCAACACAATTCACAAAATTAATTGTTAAGATAAAAATTATTTTTATTTATGTAATTTTATCTCTAGTGAACATAAAATATTTAATATTATAGGTAATTTTAAAAAACAAAATAAATCTATGATATAACAAAACTGATTTTTCTACACTGTAAAATTTTATCTTTGAATACCCTCTGATAAAAAAGGCAAACCACATTTCCCCCATAAAACGGGTATCATAAGTAGGAAAGTATGTTTGTATCATATTCATAGACCTAAGAAATAACTTAGTGAGAGTGGTACAAGTTATAGTTGTAAAAGAGACATAATTAGGATATGTTTTGAAGGCAGAAATGCAGCATAATTTCTTTGTGGCTATAATAGCAGCACTAATTGCTCCCACATGCTTGCATGAAAAAAGTATCACAAGAAATCAAAAATGATGCTCTCTTTATAAGGAATGCTAGTGGTAGCTAAATCCTGTCCATTATTTATAAAGCATTGATATGAAATAGGTACACCTCAAACGCTCACTGATTGCAATGCATATCTATCATTGCTAACCACCATTTGCTTCCTTAAAAGTACCAGTTTCCACCAAACTAGATCCCTTCTGGTCGGTGCTTTACATCTTCAACCAATTTCACTTCAAATCTAATTCAACCCAATGTTAGATTTCTTATCGAATTGTTTTTATCATTCCATATAAGCCCCCACACAAATCTATTCACAAGTCAAATCGAATTCTCAAGAACCGAGTAGAATGAGCCACTAGTTGTAGTATTCTAATAGTTATGTTTTGGGGTTCTATTACATGATAAACTATAATCTTTTTTATTTTTCTTCTTACTAGTTAAGTTATATTACTTGAAGGGATTGTATCACAATAAACAAGTATCTCTCTAATATTTAGTTAAAACTAAAAGGGCTTTTAATAATTTTATTTCAAAGATTAACATGATTGGGTTACAGTTGACAATCTATTGAAAAAGGTGTTAAACAAACTTTAAGAGAAGGACTTATAGTGTATCTTTTGCTCTTAACATGCTTATTAAAGGGTCCAAAATAATACCCGAACATGCACTAAGCAATCTTAAGAATAACTTTAGTAAAATTGCTTTGAGGGAAATCAGTTACATACATATATATAGGCAATTAATTTTTTTTTCTTTTGGATACTTGTATATTTAACTATTGTCATATATTATTTCGTTAGCCAATGAAAGACATTAGCAACTCAGCTAAGTAACACATGAAAATATTCTAACTCACATTGTACGAGTACCATTAAAATTGATCGAGAAAAATTAAGAATACATAAAATAGAAAAAAAAAAGAGTAGTCTTTTTCAGTTATTTGAGTGAAAGTGAAGGAATAATTTGTGTTTCTAAGTTGATAAAAGAAGACAGAGAGGGCTGCTATAACAATTATTGACAACAATGACATTTCATATTTTTATTTACTACTTTTTCTTTACCTTATTTTATCAGTATTATACTTCGTTTTTACACCCAAAAACGTGGTTATAAATTTTGAAGAATCTGTGTGGCAAGTGTGGATTAGAATCTGTAGGTGTGGATCTATCTTTTTTGTCCACTTGGAATGAGTAGAGTAGAGATAATGATTTTGGCTCAGACTTGAAGATAAGAATGAAGAAGTTGTGGTAAATCTTTTCCACGTTCGATTCCAATATAGGATGCATTAGCTGTCATAGCTGGCTTTTCTTTCCCACAATAAAAATGTGGTTACACTTTTTCTTGCTAATATGAATTCTTTTAATAAAAAATTAATTATTAGTATTAACATTGTAAATTTAAAATGGCAGCACGAAATATTTATTATATTAATCATACATTTATTAGGAAAAAGGTAATATTTATAATTGTTATATTGGTAATATAGAGCATTTGTATAATGAAAACTCATAATAGTTGGAATTCAATTTGATCGTGCTTGGTCGGAGCATAAATTGTTATATGTAATAAACTGGTTGATTTTTGAAATAACTATCTTAAGATAAATTATAAATTATTAATAACTAATTTTCAATATTAAAAAAAATCATATTATATAATAGTGATACAAGTAAAAGTTTTGTTGTAGTAAATTTCATAATTTCTAAAAGATTTAAAATATTGATTTTGAATTAACTTTATTTGAATTTTTTTTTATTTTTTTGAATGTTTTATTTAAAAATATAATTTAAATTTATTTTTGTTTAGATAAAGTATTCAATTAGCACCAAATGTTAAAAATAATTTAAATATAAAACAATTGTTAATAGTTTAAAAATATCAATATTAATACTATCTTTAAATTATTCTTGATTGATGTTATTTTTTTTATCAGAGTTTATCAAAATCTTTTTAATTAATATTAAGAAAGTTTTTTCTTAATTAACGTTAATTAAAATTATTTTTAGTTAACGTTGACCATAATTATTTAAATTGATACTGATTAGACTTATTTTAATAGCATTAGTAATTGTGGTTGTATTTTATGACTTTTGAATATGTCAAGCGAAAAAGTTTCGTCAGCTAATGTTGAAAAAAAAAATCTAAGTTAATATTAGCTGAAAATCTTCCCAATCAATATAAGAATACAAATTTTAACAAACTATTGACAAAAATAATATTGATTTGAATAATGAAAACATAATAATTACAAATATTGATAAAAAGTTAATCATAAAAAATGTTAATCTAAACAACTTGTTCACTTTCTCTAAAGAATAATCTTTCCAAAAAACCCTAACAAATATCAAGATTTGGAAAAGGATATGAAAAGAAATTACATGAATGTGTGAATACAAAAAATTTCAAATTCTTACTTTTTAAATTTTCTATATTTATACTTTTAGAATGTATTTGAAGATCTGGAATTGTATTATGTATTATGGAATGAAAAACAGGTTTTCAGATTCCATAATCTAAAAATGTAAAGTATGAACAATTTGAACTTTTCCAGAAGAAATCACGGGAGTAGAGAAAAAAATAGCCCCTAATTTGGACCCTCAAAGCCCATGCACTCAACGAGTTACTAAAAGCAGGGGACTACTTCCTGCACCTGCATAGCTTCTTCGTGCACCTCTATAAATCTTATATTTTCAAAAGACTCGTATAGAAAAATACTTGTGTCCTTCAAGGAAATCATGTAAAAATGGAGGTACGTGATTGGAGTTTTGTTGTAGTTGTGGGGTAGTGTTGCATTGCTGGCGACAGAGGTGATTAGGTGTGGATGGTGGATCGTGGTTGTGTTTTGGTGGTGGGGAGTTATTGGGAGAGTTTAGAGGCAGTTTTTTCGTCTCAGGTAAGTGGAGTGACGGAAGTTGGATTTATATTTCAAATTCTATAATTTGAAAAATCACCGAATTGTAAAATCTGAAACATTTTTTGGTTGAAGTTATAATTTCATATTAGCCTATTCTGAAATATGTTGGTGACTTTCGAATTAGTCCAATCTAAAATAGAAAAATGCATTTCAAATTATATTTTTTAGATTTTAATCTGAAAGCTATCTTGTATTCGGAAATAGGCTAATCCAAAAGATTATTTGTAATCTAGATTAAGCTAATTTAGAAACTAATTTTATATTTTGAAATAGGCTAACTTGAAAGCTAAAATAAAACATATTCTAGGTTGTACAATTCGGAAGGTATTTTTAGATTCCAAATGTCTTTCAGATTGTATAGTTTAAAAGGTATTCAGAAATGGCTTCCAGATTACATAATTTGGAAGGTATTTCTGGATTTGGGACAGTATGTCCGATTCGCATGGACTTTGTATTCTCAACAAATATGTTCAATTTTTGGTGATTAGAATTTTGACTATATGTCCTGAAAAAAAAAATTGGCTGAGTTTAAGAATGAGGTGAATTGAACTATATTGATTTTTTGAAAAAAAAAAGTTTTTAAGAATGAATATGTTTAATTAAATCAATTTACTACAACCTTGGTTGACAAACAACAAAAAAAATCAATCAATTACAATTCACAAATAATAGATAAAATTACTTTTTAGAGATTTAGAAAAAAAATTCAATTGATTAAATTTGCACATCAAAGAATTTTATTTTTACAGCGAGTCAAAATACCAAAAAATCAATTAATTGAAATATGCAATTAACTTATTGAATTTCTAGTAACACAAAAGCACTAAGAATGCATTATATTATTAGTTATGAACAATGTTTGAATATTTGTTTATGATTTTAACAAAAAATACATTGTAATTCAATCTAGACCAATTTTTAACAAATTACCAACATGTGAACCTTGGAAGGTTTGTAGAATCTAGAACAACTCAAAAGGAGATGAAATTTGTGTTTCCTAAAAGAAAACAAGAGTTGGCACAACCATGAACTTCATAGGAACAAGAATTCGTGACAAAGATAAACAATGGATAAATAGTGGTTTGAAAACAAGAAACAAAGAAATTTTCAGAAGATATGGATAAAAAGCTTCTAGAAGGAAACTAATTATGTGATTTTATCTTTATGGTAAAATCAAATTATCATCAATTTTGTTTATTTGTTTTTATGACATTATCATATTGTAATAATTTTATTCTGTGTTCTTTATTTAGTTATACTTAGAATGAGTACAAGACTTGTATGTATTCAGTTCTTTATTTTTTATGAAATATACAAAGAAAAAAATAGAGAGAATATTTTCATTCTCATATCCTTTGTTCATCTCTTTATTTTTTATAATATGGTATCAGAGCTCTAATTTGAGAGCTCTGGTTGCTACATTTATCATGGCCGAAATTATTGATCCCTCACCATATTTTAATTCACTTTATCATGTTAGTTCTCAGCAACATATGGTTTGTTCTATTGGTACACAACAATAGAGACAAATTTTTGGTGATCAGTCAAAAACAATGAATGATACTAATAGAAATAGTTTTGGAAGACAATATACTTCTAATGTCTACGGTCATTATGAAAAGACAGGACATGTGATTGATACGTGCTATAGAAGACATGGTTTTCCACCTTAGTTCAAGTTTAAAAATTATAAAGTAGATTGTAATAATAATCAGCAGAATCATGAAGGTTCAAGGTCAGAGATACATTCTCAACATATTGGTTTTACTCTAGAGTAGTATCAAACATTATTAACCCTTCTATAACAGTCTAAATCCAGTGACAATGTCTCTAATCAAATCTTTGGTATTCCTTCCACCACAACAACACACTGGTAATAAATTTCTCTTTTCCTTTAGTTCTTGGATTATTGATAGTGGTGCTACTGATCATATTTGTTCATCCTTGAGTCATTTCACTTCATATCATCAAATTAATCATATCTTTGTCAAATTACCAAATGGAAATCAAGTCTTTGCAAATTATTCTGGAAGTGTTTTTATCAATCAAGATTATGTCTTAGATAATGTTTTATATATTCCTAACTTCACTTTTAACCTTCTTTCAGTAGCAAAGTTAATTGAAAATTTGTCTTGTGTGATTGTTTTTATTCTAATGGTTGTCATATTAAGGACAAAACCTCCTTGAAAATGATTGGATCAGCTGAGATGCAAGATAGACTTTATATACTCAGGGTCCCTTCCTATCAAAACCTTCAAATAAAACCTGTCAAATCTCCATATATCACCAATATTGTCAATTTCACTGCTAGTGATCTCGAAACCCTTTGACATTTTCGGTTAGGGCATGTTCAAAAAAATTTTTAGATGTTATCAAAAATAAATTTCCTTTTGTTAAATATAATAAATCTTTCATTTGTGATATTTGTCATTTTGCAAAGCAAAAAAACTTCCCTTTCCTCTTAGTTCATCTAAATCTAAAAAATATTTTGATTTGATTCATGTTGATGTGTGGGGACCATACTCATTTACATCAATTCACGGTCATCAATATTTTTTTACCATAGTTGATGATTATTCAAGGTACATATGGTCATATTCCTTATCAAGGGTTCTTGGTATTTGTCCTCTAAAGGTAGAGAGGGATGACCTTCCAACCTCCTCCTCATGTCTTCATTCTCTTGCATGAGGACATGGATTTCTTCCACGTTTCTTTGCTTCATCTCAACCATCTCTCTCTCAAGGCCAAGAGTAAAGCCATATGCTCAGTATCGGTTACTCGGGCTTTTGCTAGTTTGTGATCATGAGTATGTTTCTTGTTTATATCATTGAAATTTGAACACTAATCTTTCTAGGCCTACGATAAGCACCAATTGTTCTTATATGGATCGTGAGAGGGTCTTTGATACTTTTGAAATCCAATGTATCAGTTTTCGATCTTCAAGTCTTTGATTGAGATGGACGAGATATTTAGAAACAATTATCTAGTATTTAAGTTAATATACAATATTCAAAATATCTATATTAGTTTAAAAATGTATCTTTCATTATATATTAGATATGTCATACTATTTGTAAAAAAAGTAAGAACATTGTTCATGTGAGTCCAATCTCTCACCTTTTCTCAAATTCTTAAATTGATTTTGAAATTATAGATGGGTCATATACAAAATATAGTGTCGAATAACTCTTGATTTCATATAATTTTTTTTCATATGTTTATTTAACTCCTGTTTGTACTTTGAAATAATCTGGACTCATTAGTGCTAACATTCTTCACATGAACGTAACTTACACAATTCAAGCTATTTTGGATATTTCTCACGTATAGCGTAAACCAATTTCGTATGCAAAATTTGTGTTTAGTTTCCAAACATGTACCATAATTTACTTTTTGGAACTATTGGAAGTTATTTTCTAGAACTATCTTAAAATGTATTTTTCAGAATAATTAAAAAAATCACATTTTTCTCAATTTTCATCCCTACAATATCAAGATTTTCGTAAGAGAAATTATGAGTAATAAGATTTAATAATTACAATGAAATAAAATGAGGAAAAAAATGGTGGAAAGGGTTAAAGGGGTAACCAAGTGGAGTGTAAAGAATAGAGTTTAAGATTAATAATCCTTTTAGATAAAAGAAGTGTGTTGGATAATAACAATAAAAATAAATGAAGGCAAATGTTTCCTGACCACCATTTTGTGACTTCTACCCACCATGTAAATTGTCTAAAGTAATTTTGGATATTTAAAAGGTAGAGTTTTCTCTCCTTTCATCGTGTGACTTTTTTTTTTTATCTTTCGGTTGTATATTGCTTTGTTGTCTAGAGTGGTTTTGTTATTAGAGATTTTGTACGTAAATGTGTGGTTGGTTGTGGCTGTGGTTGTCATAAATTTTGGTGGAAGTTTATCGTTTTACGATAAATTGTCACGTTTTTTTTTTTGCTTTTTGAAACAGTGCCTATTTTCTACTAATTATCTTCGGCCACCACGAACACCTCTTTCTATGAATTACACGAATCACTTTCAGTCCCTATAAATATCTTCCACTCAAATACAACTATGAATGTCATTTTTAAAATTTTAAAAAATAATATAGTTCAGATCAAAATTTGTATAATACAGGAAGTATTTGCCATACAGGTAAAGGACTCTTTAGAAAGGTGTAAATAGTAAAGCCCTTGAAATTGTTGAGCATAAAAGGTGGGCCTAATGGACTTAAGAACGTTGGGCCGCGGTTCTTTTACAAAGTAGACCAAAACCAGAAAAGTAAAATGCAAAAACCAACGAGTTTAGCGAAGTTAAAAGGCAGCAGGGAAGCTTAGCCCCTTTCATCGGTGCTGATCGGAACAGGTAACGTTGCGAAACACTTTCTCACACTCAATTGCACTTTTAGTATTCTTAAATGCTTCTTATATTTTCTCGAAAGGTTCCAGATTCGTGGATTTTATTGTTGTTTCGTTGTTATAATTACGTTTAACCTCCTAATCATTCGTCACGGTTCGCTTTCGTAATTTAGGGTTTATAACAGATTAAATTTGGGGACTTTTGTTTTTTTGATTGGAAGGGAAGAGAAGAGAGGGAAAAATGGGTTTCATAATGGAATTTGCGGAGAACTTGATATTGAAGTTGATGGAAGACCCGAAGGAAAGAGATCGGAGGTTCAGGGAACACGTTTATAGAGTGAAGGACAGGTGCGAGAAGACGAAGGAGATGTGGAGCTACCCCATGCGACCCTATGGTTTCTGGACATTCGAACGCCACAATTCTCAGCTTGCATGGGATCCTCAAATTAGCCAAGTTGCTGGTAGGAGGGACCCTTATGATGATCTCCTCCAACATTACTCCGCTCCACCTAAATGAGGTATTATTCTTGAAAACTCTAATTTCCAAGTATGCAGCTCTCAAGTCTGAATGCAAAAGTGAATTTTGTTTTAGTTTTTTTTAATGTTCGATTCGTTTGGTTTGATTAGATTTTGTTGTCTCTTTGATGGTGGTTACTGTATAGAGGTTATGTTAGTACTTCGAGGCTGATGTTTTATGAATGCATTGTGTTTTTGGTGTGCAACTACAGATTCAATGTTTTTTAAACCTTTGGGTTGGGATTCTGGAGTTGGTTAGAAGGAGAGTTGATGGGGAAACTCTGCACCTGTCTCTGCTATGGTCCAATCTGTTATATATGTATCATGAGAAACTTGGTTTTTAGTAACTGAAGTCTGAGGGGCAATGATTTATCTTGGTTCTAAATTAGTTCCTTACAGTCCGGGTCTCTTTTATTACATTTAAAAGTCAGCTTCTCATATTCCTTTAAAAACCGAATTCAGTGGGATATTTTAATAACGAGCTATGTTTGCTTCTCTGGGATTCTACACGGACTATTATTTTGGTCAATTTCAGAACCCTAAACACGCGCTTCACCTTCAGGAACAAATTGAAGAGCGGATGTCTTGATTCATGCATTTTGCTGATTATAGTACTAGATGGAGAGTTGAGAGAGAAAACGAATGGAAATGTAGAGATGTGGAGACATGCTTTCTGAACACAGGAATTTCGTATAAGTAGAAGTTAACCATAGTATGTCAAATGTTTGTTTAGCAGAAGGGACACCGGTTTGAGCTTATAGTTAAAATGGGAGGCCATGCCATACGTCACATGATTTAAGTGGCTTGAACCATGGTACATCATGATGAGAAAATAGAGAGCAAGATATAAGCTATACAATTCAAACGGTTGAGTGAAATGAAGTAGTATTGTAAGCATTATTAGTGATAGAAAAGTAACTATAAGAATTGTTTAGTCATATGGTATTGAAGAGTAAACAAGCTATTTGGTCCCTATATTTGTAGGACGTTGTCAAATTATTAGTCCCTAAATTACTGGAAAGTGAAAGAGTCTCTGAAAGTGTAAATCAGCAATCAAATCTGTCGAAAATTAAAAAATAATGTGACTGAGGTGACAATATTAACATTTATTTAGAGACTAGCGTGATGGTAACTATGCAAGTTTAGGATATTTAACAACATCTTAGTTTTAAGGACTAATCTAGTAGTCCCTATATTTTTAGGACGTTGTCACATTATTAATCCCTAAACTACAGGAAAGTAAAAGAGAGTCTCCAAAAGTGTAAATCAGCAATCAAACTTGTCCAAAATTAAAATATAATGTGACTGAGGTGACTATTAGCATTTATTTAGAGACTAGATTGATAGTAACTGTGCAAGTTTAGGATATTTAACAACATCTTAGTTTTGAGGACTAATGTGACAGTGTCTTCCGCTTTCAAGGACCAAAGTAAAAGGCCAAACAAGGAAATAAGCATAGTGCAAATATGAAAATATTATAATATATGACTGGACACACTAGATAATATATATAGTTAGAAATGATTGCATCAGAGAGGGATGTGGTAAATCTTACCTTGGGTAGTAGGGCCTTGTGTAGAGAAGACTTGTAAATACCCTCATAAGCATTGTGCAATATAGATGAAGGGTAGTGCAATATTTGAGGTAGAGGAAATTAGGGAACTTAAAATAAAAACACTATAGGTCGAACCATTAAGAAAGTTTAGATTTAAATGGTTCATCATTAGATATGGTTTAAATTTGGACATTTTTTTTTGTAGGAAAAACACTTTCGTTGTTCCTTTGAATTTATTGCTCTTTTATGAATTTTTTCTATTATACTCCTTTGAAATTGTGGTTAGGTCCGTTCTTATTTAGAATTGCAGTACCTACCACTGTCTTATCTAATCGTATTTTGTATTCTCTATTAATGCAGTGTTGCTGACCTTGGCTCTATCATTATTGGTGGAAGAGGATGAATTTGTCTTAATTTCTGCTTTTAACATACTGGTTTGTGCTTTTTTATTCTGTTATTTTAAATAAAGGTTCCATTTAACTATGGTGCTGGCAGGATTTTTTTTCCCATGAGATTCTTGCACTATTTTGCAGTACCTGGCAATATTTCTATTTTATCAATTTTTATCTCACTGTTTAGTAGTGAGATTTGCATAGTGCATTAAATTTTGACATAATCTTTTTAACTAAAAGGATATTTGTTGAGCATCTCCTTCAACTCCTGAACCTTCATGTTTCCCCATGTTGACCTTGAGAAATTCATGTAGCGTTGGACACAACAAGTAGAAGTAGCCTTTGTTCGAATGGTGCTCAGTACAATTCATGTGGTGCTCAGAGTAGTAAATCTTTTTAGTATTCAAACTTTGACCTTTTATTTATTCTACCATGGATTTCAATCTTATTTTTCTTGACTTTAATACCTCCTGTTTAATTGTTAGACAAAAAAGAAAAATTAGTGGTATAATTAAATGATAGTAATCAATATCAAATACTAACAAAAAGGATCAAAACGAGTACCAAGTGAATTAAAAGTTCGAAGAAGAGTTGATTCTATTAATACAAAATGACCAAATTTAATAAAAAAAATTAACATATCCACTCCTCCAAACTTAAAACCTTGTTTGTCTTTAGGGTAACTTAGCACAGAAAGACATCGACAATGGTATGCAACTATGAGACAAGTTCACGCAATCACTTCAAATGTTATTAATGTATGCCGTTTCTCTATTTCAATTTGAGGGGAAAGTGTTTCCTTGTCAAGCCTTAGTTATGGTATTCATAATACAATTATAACAAAAAATAAAAAAATAAAAATGCATACGAACATTTCATTAGAGACTAATAATCATACAAAATGTTTTCAATGATCAAGTAAATTCTATTATTAGTTTCACACAATTTAAGCAAATAATTTTCACAAGCATGCAAACATTACAAGGATTTCTATTGATTATATTGTGACTAGGCTAAGAAGGATACTAATTTTTCTAGGTAGCAAAGACACCTTAACTAAAAAAGAGAAATTAGATCAATTCATGAACTTAAATCTCTGCTCCATGTATTATCAAAGAGATAAATCGATATCTCAACAATGAATGAGTGAGGAAAATAAAGAACATTCATCTATTAATCTATTAATTTAGTTGTGATTTATAATATATATATATATATATATATATATATATATATATATATATATATATATATATATATATATATTTATATTTTTTTT
>Ga0209489_108770_pt1 | contig 13374 bp, 6 predicted proteins | sample SiratrowhiteBW_FD_187527 | JGI IMG/M metagenome (GOLD analysis project Ga0209489, IMG submission 187527) | Root nodule microbial communities of legume samples collected from California, USA - Siratro white BW (SPAdes) (version 2) | ecosystem: Host-associated > Plants > Roots > Nodule | place: USA... | reverse complement strand
CCCCAGAAGTTATTATATTTATTTTTATACACAAAAATATATATATATATATATATATATATATATATATATATAAAACTTATCTTTCAACTTTGGATTATACAAAACATTGGAAATAAAAAGTTCCCAAGTGAATATATACAAGATTACATAATGCTAAACATAAAACTAAACATAAAACTAAACTATCCATATCTCAAGTATGATGCCTCTACCAACACATGCAAAATCATACACTCATATACTAGGAACGATCGCAATAATATATGATAGTTATAAGATTAATTATTTATAAAACATTTCAGTCACCCACCACGTTCCACTTGATACTTCCAAAAGAGTGGTATTAAGCATGTCCTAGCACATACTAATACTTTGTCCATTAGGAGCATTGCAGAAATTCATCCTCAACTCTATATTTCAAGGTAGTCCATTGCCTCTATTATACCATAACTTGATGCAGGACTTCATTCTATTTCTCACCATCTGATTACTTAATATATGTGATTAAGATATCAAGGAAGTTAAGATATCTTCTTTCCTTATTCAGTTTTGTTCTTGATACTAAATCCTTAAGGTCACGATATCATCTCATGTATCTTCATCATAACATCCCATAAAGGATCATACAATCAACATATAGTACGTTGTATTTATTCACATTTCTTCATACACCTTTATAACAAACATAATCATATATAAACTTCATTTAGATGTAAATTGTCATAAAAATGTTAGTTGGGTGACTAATTTTCACTTCAGTGAAAATTACAAGAAGAAGAATGGTTATTTTATGCTTTATTTATACTTCGAGTAAGAATCTCCTTGGTTGAAAAAGATGTTTTCTGATGGAATACGCCCTAGTCACCCAAGTTACAAAATAAAGAGATCACCGAGCTAAAGACTAAATCAAGAGCTTAATATGAGATTGAGCTTAATTGGGCTTGATTAGGCTTCCAATATGACATTTGGGCCAAGGTCAACTTTGAAGAAGATCACTTTAAAAATATTTCAACATCAAGATTGCAAAACCTATAATTATAAAACTTATAGAATTGTGTAAAATTTATTTTGGGTCAAGGTAATATAAGGTTTTTAAGATGCATTCTTCCTGCACCTCCATGAACACCCCATATTTTTTAAAATACCAAAAATACCCTTTTCAGATTGTACAATTCGTAATACTTTTGTATTCCATATTATATAATTTGAAATACAATTTGTTTTAAATTTTGAATTGTATAATCCAAAATATATTTTTTTTTAAATTCTGGATTGTACAATCTGGAATACAAGATTGTACATCTAAAATACCAAATTATCATCTAAAATACAATTTTTTTATATTCTGGATTGCACAATCTGAAACATTATTTTTTAATTCCAAATTATACAATCCAAAATACAAAATAGTTAGGGGTGTAGGATTTTATTTTTTTCATCAGGGATATAATGGTCATTTTATTGAGTCTGTAGAGGTGCAAGGAGAAAATATGGAGGTGTAGGAAGAATGGGTCGGTTTTTTATTTTGGGTATTGTATTTTCGGTTAATCTAGTGTAGAGTTTTTAATTTTGGGTCTTGTAATTAGAGTCAAGGATTCTAGAAGACAAAACCCTAACACTAGGATAGGGAAACTTGTGCCGAGGTTAAAAATCCTAGTTTGCAAGCTAGGGCTAGGTGGCACCATATGCCTTATATCCTTCTTTGTCGCATGACACTCTCTTCAAAGGAGATGATCCTCTTCATTCATTGCTTGTCACTTGTCATGCTCTCATTTGAGCATTTTTTTAGAAATTTCGGCCTATAAAGAGAAGTGTCCACTACACGTAAAAATTAACTTGGAATTAGTAATAATATTTTGTCCATTTTTTGTCATTCTACTTTTTTCTAAGTTCTCCCTAAGTTATTGAATTGGTCTCGCCTCTCAATCTCTCAAATTTCTTATCTCCACATCAATCCAATGAACTTCTCTCTCGAATTCTAAAAATACATCGAAACTCCTTTATCATCCATTCAAAGTAAAAAACAAAAAAAAATGACTACTAAAAAAAAATGTTTTTCATCACTTTTGTTTAAAATTTGTATTAACAAATAAAATATATAATTGGAGACTAAAACTAGCACAAATTGATTTATTTGGTTTAAAAATGTAAATAAAGACAAACAATAGGAAAAAAACTATAAATAAAAGAAAAAAAAAACTTAAATCACAAGCTGATCAAAATAATAAAATTTTATACCATCAAATAAATATTAAAATTTTAAAAAGTATTAATATATATATAGACATTAAATATAATTTAGAATTTTAATCATATTAAATATAACTTAAAACTTATATATATATATATATATATATATATATATATATTTATATATTTATATATATATATTTATATTCTAACGTTGTAAAATTTTTATTACATAAAAAAAATCAATGTTACTTTTTATTCAAATCATACTTTTTCAAATCTCACTTATATTCTCCCATCATTTTTTGAACACTACTTTTATATTTTCTTTTTAAAGTGATTAATTAACATTGCCAACTATTATTGATTTAAATTAATTACACATTCTTCCATCTTAAAACTTCTCTTCATTCAATGACGACCCTTGATGCTCCCAATGGTCTTTGGAACATTTATTTCCATTCCTTCTCATCTCACAATTTCCAGTAAAAAAGTTGAAACAAAAAGAAAAGAACACTTTGATCCTTCCGCACGTGCTGGGACAGTGACACCCATGCCAGCTAGCAGTTGACAAGATCTACCCACATGTCACGTGCCACTGTTCTGTCTCGAAAACCTCACCGACCAATATAAAAAACCTTTACCAAGAGTAAAAAATAATGAAAAGAGAAAAGAAGAGAATGAAATTACGAAAGTATCCCTAGGAAAGGTAGAGTAGAGGGTCTAATCGTGTGGACCGTTGACCAAGTGTGGTACGGTGCTCCAAGTTCACATAACGGTACTGTTAAAAACAACTCCTTTACCTAACTAATCATCATGGAAAGGGTTTAGTGGATGACAGTTAGAAACCAGTGGTCGTTAGACTATGGGTTTCTATACTGTACGGACACATTAAGTGTGCACGCACCACTATTATTCATTCGCATGTTGTAATAAAGGTACTGAAAAATTGTTGTTCTTTTTAAAAGAACAACTAATTTATTAAATAAATAAAATAATTTATTTTATTTTTTAAAAGATATAAAATTAAAGAATTTTTTTTTTTGAAATATGTTAATAGTTTTGATTTATTTAATGTGTATTACTATTTATGTTTTTTTAAGATGAATAACTCTCTTTTATTGTTATAATTTTTAAAATTTCATTCTATTATTGTTAAGCATCTTCAATTTGTTTATAATTAATAAAATTAGCTAGTGCAATTTCTTTTAAGCAACAAAATTCACTCTCCAATAACTTGAAATATTAACCTATTTTACTAATTATTTATTAAACTAAAAATATGAATCATAATGAAACATTTTAAATTGGATTAGCAAGTGAAATTTTAATCTCATAATAAAAAGAACCTGATAATAGAGTTTGTATTTTTTACCGTATTATAAGTGTGAATTATACAATAATATTATTATAATTAATTTAGTTTAAATGATATTTGGTGATATATATTTTATTGTGAATATTTTTCTTATTTAAAAACATATAAAATATAAAATAATCCAATATTATTTAAAGAACTTGTTTTTTTACTAATGTAATAATTATGTTAATATAATAATTATGATTGTGGTCTAAATTATGATTGTACAATCTTTTATATGTTTTATAATATGAGTGAACAAAACTATGAAAATAAGTTGAATTATGTTTAGAAGATTTGAAAGATATTTTCACAAAGGAATGAAATTACTGTTAATAGTTTTATAAGAATAGAAAGAAATGAGACTTGTGTGTAGATAATTAAACAACAATACTTATTAATTTAAATAAATACAAAAAATATAAATAAGAAAATAATTACATTTATTCATTTAAATTCATGATTACATTTATTTTTTACTAATAAGTTTTAGTATAAATTAAAATATGACTATTCCTCATAGTCATTCTTAACTTATAATATGAGTATTATTTAATTAGTTTTTCTAAACTCATCACACTGATTAGTATTTTGTAAATTTATTGAGTTTTCACATACAAGTATTATTATAAAGATAATTTATTTTTGTCTTACACACAATGGTGCTTTACATAGAAATATATGAAGGTTTGTTTAATTTGATCTAGGGTTTACATAAGCAAATACAAGACAATTTATTTTTGTCTTGCACACAATGGTGTTTTACAAAGAAATATATGAAGGTTCGTTCAATTTGATCTAAGATTTCCATGAGCAAATACAAAGCTTAGGTTACTAAATTTTTATACTTTTTATGATATACAAATGGATTGATAGTTATTTACAAAGAAGAAGAATAAAACTTTTTTTTAAAGAGAAAAATATAATTTATGATTTGCATTCTTCACTTTTTCTTTTTTTACTATAAGACTTCAATCTAGTTGTCATCTTTTTAGTACATTTCTCTTCTTTTGTTTGCAACATCTAATAAAGTTTATGTTGGAACACTTCAAGTAGATGTGTCTAGGGGTACATTAAATAAGTTTCATAAACTTATTCACTTTTCTCTAACCATAATCAATTAATATATTTAATGATGAACATCTATGAACTACACTGAACAGGGTATACAATTATTACTGAAGCTTTAAAGTCACTTCTTAATCCATTGATTAAACAATATTTATCCAAAAATACATATTTTCTCAAAAAAAAAAATACATGTCAATTTTAAAACATATATCACCTTCCAAACCATGGATTCTAACATCAAATTATTGTTATTTAACTTCTTTCCTTAAAAGAAATCATATTTTTAACTTCTTGCAATTATACATATATTTTTATAATCACATAAAAAATAATACTCTACTTTTAATCACCATAAAATACTCATATTTACATAAATTGATTATAATTAACTTTTCTTATTTGGAGGTGGTGTGCTTACTAACAAATTTTTGTCAAAACTTCCAAACTATGTTATTGGTAGAATGTATCAATGTCTACACCAACAATATTTTCATTTAAATCAAAATCACAGAGAGAAAAAGAATAAGAAAATGAATACATAGTAGAAAACAAAACATTTATTCTAATAAAAAATCTAAATCTTTATCTTGCTACCTCCTAAGAGTTGTGCTGTGTTAAGGAACCAAATAACTTGAAACTCAATAGTTCTAAAAAGTGTTCAACAAAAATCTAGTTTTGAAAACTTTTAAAAAAGTAAAAATAAATAAATAAATATATATATATAGATAAACTTTTGTTTCTTTATTAATTTAAAATTTATCTCTAATAAAATATCATTTAAATTAATTACTCTATTTTGTCTATATTAAACAAGTGTATTTATTAAAAGAGAATTTGTCTTCAAAAAATAAGTTTACTTTTGTTTTTAATATATTTGAACAAAATTGTTGTGGGATAAAGGAAAAACTATTTTTATTTATTAATATTCATTTAAATGTTTTAATGACTTTCTAACTCTTTAAAATTGTTTTTAAATAAATTATGTGAGGTTTATATAAAACTATAGTATTTCTTTTTATTTTTCCACTAAGATTTTTGAACAAAAAATCATAATTATTATAATAAAAAATTATAAAAATATGTTAACATTACAATTTAGTAAGTAATAATTTTGAAATTATATTACATAAACAGTATATTTTAAAAATAATGACAGTACATGTATATTTTCTTATACTTATAGATAATATAAAATAAAATAAACAATAGTTATATATATGTATATTTGGAATGCTTCCTTTTCCTGGGTAGAAACAATTAATGATTGCAACGATTCTTGTTTACCTTTTACTATTCTGTTATTTTAATTTTACATATACTACTATAATGGATCAATTTGCTTTTCTTAAGAACAATAACATATATGGATGGGGAAATCCCTAGCAAAAGTCAAATGTCAATGATAAGGGTGTACCTAAGATTTCAAGAATCCCAAGCCATTATGGTGAATAAGGAAAAAATATACTTTATTACTATAAACTAGACTTTATTATTTGTTAATGTGTGTTCAATTATTTTAATTGCTAGGTCTTTGGAATGTATTACAATCTAAATCTTATGAATTTTTTTTTAAACATGAGTTTTCCCTGCAAGTTAATATAATTTTGTTTAGATAAAATTTTCAGGACTATAGAAGCTTCTACCTAACTTTTTACTTTTTACATAATAGTAAACCAGAATTGCAATGATTATTGTTTACTTTTTACTGTTCTGTTATTTTAATTTTAAAACTATATTATTTTTTATTTCTCTTGTATTAAGATTTTTGACAAAAAATCATAATTATTCTAATAAAAAATTATAAAAAATATGTTAACATTACAATTTAGTAAGTAATAATTTTAAAAATATTATTTAAACAATATATTTTCCATACACTATATCAAATATAAATTTTTTTCCTGTCAAATATAAAAATTACATAAATAAACTTTTAAAAATAATGACAGTACATATATATATATATGAGTATATTTGAAATGCTTCCCTTCCCTGGGTAGAAACCATTAATGATTGCAATGATTCTTGTTTACTTTTTACTGTTCTGTTATTTTAATTTTACATATACTACTATAATGGATCTATTTGTTTCTTTTAAGAACAATAAGGTATGGATGGGAAAATCCCTAGCAAAGATCAAATAATGTCAATGATAAGGGTGTACCTAAGATTCCAAGAATACCAAGCCATTAGGTGAATAAAGAAAAAAAAAATATATACTTTATTACCATAAACTACAATTTATTATTAGTTAATGTGTGTTCAATTATTTTAATTGCTAGGCCTTTAGAATGTATTACAATCTAAATGTTATGACTTTTTTTAAACATGAATTCTCCTTGTAAGTTAATATAATTTTTTTTAGATAAAATTTTCAGGACTATAGAGGCTTCTACCTAACTTTTTTTTTTATCCTTAGTTTAATGTTTTAATTTTAATTTTTTCTAAATTTATGATATTTTTAATATAGTAATAATTATTCAATAGAGTTTGACTTTGGAGATAAAGAATGTAAGTGTTATTCATCTCTTTCTTAATTTTTTATAATAATTATTTTATTTTATAAATTTTATTGTGAAAATAATAGTTTTTTTTTCTTTTTAAGATAAATATTTTAATTTTATAGTTTTCATCGTGGAGAGGATTTTTTTTCTTGCACTATCAAATATAAGTTTAACTTAAAAAGGAGTAAAATTTTATTTAAAAGGTTATGAATGAAGAATAATAGTGTTTTTTTTTAATTCAATTTGTGTTATGATATGAAAAGATAAAACAGTAAAATAAGTTTGTGCAAATATAAAATTAAGTAATTTCCAAATCAAAGTTGATAGTATATTTTTATTAGTTCCGAACATCATAATGGACTTCTAAATCAAATCAAATTTGATTAGTTTTACATGTACAGTCAATTTTCAAAAGTTAGACCAAACAAACATGATACTTTAATAAGAACCATAATCATAATTTGATCCTCTATTTTACTCCTTCTACAATTTTATTTTTTAAAATTCCTAATTTTGTGTATGTTATGTTTATTTTAGTTTAATTAAACACCCGACTAATATGTTCTTTTAAAGTACTATCATAAAACAATTTAATTAATTAAAATTTAAGATAAAAAGTAAACATATATAAAAATTAGGAATTGAAAAAAAAATGAATATACTGAAATATATATATATATATATATATATATATATATATATATATATATTTATATAGTTACCTGAATATATTTTGTATTACATAAACTAATCACTTTATAAATATTTATTATTCAAATTTAATTTATTATCCTTCTCAATAAAATACAATCAGGAGCATGTTAGTAATTTACTACACAATATAATTAATTTTAATTTTATTTCAGCTACACCAATCACATTTACTAAAAGTTTGTACTTAAATCAATTCATTTTTTTAACTGAAACAAGCGTATCTTTCACTCTTCTTTCTCATGTTTTCTTTCCTTTTTCATATTCATCTCAATCCAAACAAAACATTAGTATTAAACATAATAATAAAAAAAATTATTGAAGTGCAACATTTAACTTAATTAGTTTTGAATAATTAGTTTTATGTTCAAAATTATAAATATAAATAATTTTAATCCTATATTCGTATTTAATTAATCTTTAACTCTTTGGTCAAACTTCTAGTAAAAATTACATTTAAGTAATATATAAAATTATTTTTGTAAAATATGTTTGAAAGTTTTTGATAACGTTCTTTCTTGTTTTGATTTTTACTTGAGAAAGTTTTTTCAAGTAGTCAATCTATTTGTTACCTATGCTAAAAGAGTCTCTTTCAAAGATCTTTTCTTAATTCATTTTCTATTTTCTTTTTGCAACATGATCTTGTTTTCATATGGTTTTTCTTGATGAGCGAATTTGATTTCTATGGATATAAGTTTTTGTCATTTTTGTGCTCTTTCATGATATTTTTCTTTTTTTAACACTTCTTGAATTGATCAATATCACGTCGTTTTTTTTAAGGATTGCACAATCTCTTATCAAGTTTATAGTTATTAAACCTAATATGAATTATCTCTCCAGTAGTAAATATTTTAGAATTATTGACTCACTGTGTCTTAGATGTTTCAAAGTGTCCAAGGAAGATTGTTTCTTCACTCATAAAAAGTTAAACTTTTGAAAACTTTCTTTTTGCTTTTAGAATGAAACATTTGAGGGTTAAAAGGATGAAAAATAAAATATTTTGAGTTCCGTATCTTTTACCAATTTCTAGGAATTTTTTGTAGTAAAGACCTTGTGTAAATTTTGCTTTTCAAGTAAGATGCAATAATTGTTGTTTTAGACCAGAAGTGCTTAGGATTGGTGTTGGTGTTTGATATTGCTTGGTTATTTCCAGGAAAGATCTACTTTTCCTTTTCAGAACAAAAATTGTTGATGTTTTTTGAGTGGAAAATTATGTTCAATGCCATAATTTTCATAAAAGGTTTGAAATCACTCATTTTCAAATATATCCCATAATCATTTCTGAGTGAAACAATATTAATAAGTCTTTCTCATTTTAAATATCTTGACAGAATTTATAAAAGATCTTAAAAAATTCATAAGGATATATTTTACAATTTTGAAATAACGATACGAGTCATATAAGCGAGAGTTAAGCATATGAAACATAGAAATAAATCTCCTCGTTGTTTGAATCATGAATCATGAATTGTTCATGAAAATCTTGAGTCAATAATTTTAGTTACAACTTTACAAGAGGATTAAGAATAAAAATAGAACAATAATTTAAGAACATGAAATTTGTATATATAAAAAAAAGGAACATGATACCATAATGGTTCATATTATTTTAAACTTCGTATTTTTCGGTCTATTTCTTGGCCTACGTATATACACAAAAGAGTCGATCACTTACATGCGAACAGGGGAAAATAAATACTGTATTACCGTCTTGTTTCCGAGTAAATAAAATATGGTGTCAATCACTTGTACAGTAATGAAAGGTTGCATAGAGAATATGCTGGTTTCCTAAAACGTGTAAAAGTACACGTTCTGCAAAAACAGAGTGAAACCAAACAGAGGTAAGGACCGTTTTCTATCTTAGAGTCTGAAGTGTATAAAAATTAAATAAACATGAAGTGCAATAATGACAAATGTAGCCATTAACAAAACTAAGAATACAACCATCTGCACATTTTGCAGCTCATACATCAATCCGATAATCAGACTTCCACAGTGGGCCGAGCTAAAAAAAATGTTTGGTCTTCATAGCTGGCGAGAGTGTGCTGCTGATAATTAACGGGATTTGACAATAAAATTATCATTGACAGTTCTTTCTTTAGGAAAGGAAAATATGTAGCCTAAAGAACTGAATAATCAAAGACAACAAACTACAAACTTGCTTTGATGCTAGAGATATTAGTCCTAGACTATAATTCGTCGATGACAAACTTCTATCTTCCATAAGGATGATATCGAGCAGTTCCAGCACCACCATATCCCCCTCTAGTCCCATAAAAGGAGCTTCCACCAGCCCCCCCATATCCACCCCCTAGGCTGCCATCATAGCTGCTTCCATAAGCATTACCAGAGGAACCACCACCACCACCACCATATGCCCCGTAACCCTCATTAGCTCCACCATACCCACCAAGATCATAGCCTCTGCCAAAACCTCCACCATATCGACCAGCATACCCAAGAGAAGGATCACCCCTATAAGGCCCCATGGCCCCGGCATATCTTCCATACCCACCAAATTCACTTCCAAAGCCACCATAAGCGCTTCCCCTACCACCATAGGCACCACCTGACCTATAGCCACCCATACCAAAATTACCACCAAATCCATCATAAGCATCTCCATATCCACCACCATATGAAGACCGGGCATCATTATAGCGCTTGGATGATGGGGCTGGTGGATTAGGCTTTTTTGGTTCCGCCTTCTTGATTTCCACCTACAAAAGTGAAGATAACCATGTTGCTTAGTGAAAAAAAAAACTAAATGGATGAAAGCGAAGCAATTCAAGTATCTTGATCTTTCACAGGATAGTAAATTGGAAATATATATTTGGTCTAATGTTAACGATGACTTTGAGTCATAAAACCATGGTGTAGATCAAGCAGTAAGACCTAAAAAATTTCTCTTTGATGTTGTCACTAGTAAAATCAAACTACAGGTGTCAATAACCTCCTAGATGTTGTCATGTTGTAAGATCAAGCTACAGGACTTGATTGAACTCGTACAAAAGGAGTCGTGTGGAAAAATAACACAATGCCCCCCCTATCATTCTTTCTAAAGTAGTTGTTTACATATAAAGTTACAGTAGCTTTAAGAACACAAGGCACTGCCCACTTATTCAATCCTAAAATCAATGCAAACATAAATGTTGTGTCCTAAGGATGGAAACTCGATCCAGTGGATGTGCATTCAACCAAGAAATAATGGGTAATTAAATGTGATCCAGCTGGGCCCAGGTTTGGTATTATTCAGAGGACCCATTGCATTTTAACTGATATATAACCCACCTTGGCCCAAACTTATTATAAGCGCAAATGAGTTCTAGGGCATTGCTAATTTCTTATATTAAAAAATTATAATGTTTCCTTAATAAATGTAATTTTTTTTAATTATTTTACCCCATCAAGAAAAAACCCAGGTTACACTTAAAACAATAGGAAGTTCTTACTCAATATTAAACAGGAACAAGGCAAATAGATTCTCATCAATGGATATGCGCATTAAAATTATTGCCCAACCCATGCTCATCTCATCCCGATGCTAAAGGCAACAATCACCAACAAAACATTGCAGTCAATTGTGTTCAATGCCTAGATTTGTTACAGTTAAGCACAGCCTAATCAAATTTCGATCCATTAGCTACGGCTAGCACAGATTTGAAGATAGGAAATTCAATACGACCATAAAACAATAAACCACTTCAACTGTTAACTTGTTATTTTAACTTGAACTTGAACCCCAACTTTTGGAAATCAGTTATAAAACCAAATACAATTTGTAATTCCATTTCAGATGAATAAATAACTCACCTGAGCTCCAGCAAACTCAATTTTGTTCCCCACAGCTAAGAGATCATCAACAGCTTCTTCAGAGTCATAGGTAATAAACCCAAAGCCACGTGAACGATTAGTAGAGTGATCCCGCATTATCTGGTGATCTTTGACTTCTCCATAGCGTGTAAAGAAGTCCCTAAATTCATCTGCGCAAGTTCATCCCTAATTAAAACAGTAAATTACACAACTTCTTTCTGCATCTCTTTAATGGTTAACTAGTTACTTTCCAAATCAATAATTGCTTTGAAGAAAATTCAAGCCTGGTTAATTAACTTAACATAACCTGTTCACAGATGACATACCAAAAACACCCGTTCAAATTTTGATTTGTGTCTTGGAGACATTTCAACACAAAAATTTCCACCCTAGAAGATATGAACAATGTGCACGCAAGTGATGAACTTTCTCACCGAAGAAAGCTTGAACATAAGACATATGTATACTAATAATTATGTTCTCCATCGAGAAGGCTACAAAACCTCATGAAGGAATTCCTTCAGTGTATATACTGAGAACAGAACCTCCAAGAGCTCTTTAACTCTTAAAGCAATAATATGAAACTTAGATATATTCTAATATGAATTTCAACAGCAGACATGTCTTCAAGGTGTCAGTTGGTGTATAAAAATTATATAATACACCACAACCACTTCTCAACATATAACATATTGTATGTATGTGTCATATACGTCTGCCCTTCTGTCATGTTAAATCCTCAAACTTTCAGTTTTTCGACACTAAGGCATCTACAACATCAACAAGAGGAAAATTAGCTTAATTGAAACATTACCTTCACTCACAGTAGAAGGAATTCCACCAACAAAAATCTTCTTGGTTCGGAAGTCCTTCGAGTTCGAGCCAACGGCACCCCTTGGTATCGTCCTCTTAATCTCCACCTATAAACCATTCACTGCATCAGCTTTCATTTCCTTTAATCAATACTACTCAAAAAGTTCAAACATCAAATGCAGGTGGTCATCAATAATTACCTGCTTGCCGTTGATAATGTGAGAATCCTCAATAACTCTATCAACCACAGAGGGATCCGCGTAAGTTATGAAGCCGAAACCGCGAGGCTGGCCCGTCTTCCGGTCCTTCATGATAACGGAATCCGTTATCTCACCGTATTTACCAAAGTGCTTGATGAATTGTGCTGCACAAAATTATCAACAAAACAAGTGAGTTAGTTAGTTAGTTACAGGAATGCTCATTGAGCATTTGCTTAACGTAAAACAAAGGAACCAACGCAGTGCAGAAAGAAATCACTAACCAATAGTGGTTTCTCTCGCTAAACCGCCAATAAAAATCTTTCTGCAATTAGAGGGTCCAGTTTAATTAGGCAGAACACAATCTAAGAAAATTTGAAAAAGCAATTAAGAAGAAGATGAAGGGAAGTTGAAGGTTTAGTGGAGCTAGTTACCGACCCGGGACTTGCACCGTCGCTGGTGAGGGGTTGGGGCTTGTCTTCTTCGTCGTCGCGGTGGGCGAAGGGTCTAACGTCGCTGGCATCGCCGTCGACGGCGTGGTGATTACTGGGCGGTGACTCCATCACTTTACCAACTTGAAACACAGAAAGATAGGGGAAGAGAAATGCGGACAGGGAAATGAACGTATGTATGTAAACCCTAGATTTTGATTTTATTTGTTCGGTTTGGGACTTTATATATACATTATGAATTCAAGTGCTTATTTATATAT
>Ga0209489_108768_pt1 | contig 13379 bp, 5 predicted proteins | sample SiratrowhiteBW_FD_187527 | JGI IMG/M metagenome (GOLD analysis project Ga0209489, IMG submission 187527) | Root nodule microbial communities of legume samples collected from California, USA - Siratro white BW (SPAdes) (version 2) | ecosystem: Host-associated > Plants > Roots > Nodule | place: USA... | reverse complement strand
ATATATATATATATATATATATATATATATATATATATATATATATATATATATATATATATGTGTGTATGAAGACTCATCAGAATAAAAAAACAACCCTAAGAATGGTTTAGGATAATTACATGAAATTTTTTTAGTTTTTATAACTACATAAATACCTGATAACGGAAAACAAATTAACGAATGACGGCATATTAAGGAAAAATAAGGGTAGATTTACGATGTTTAAAAGTAAATTGAAATTTTAAGGTTTAATTAAATTTTAGGTATATATTTTTGATTGAATTTTTATTAAAAAAATTTCATTCCATATATAGTGTATAAAATATTTTTTTTATTTTTGTCTAGATATCCTATCATCTTATTTTTGCCATTGATCAACTCGTTCATTTTCTTTTTAATTTCATCAAACTCATCAATTAATTTTTTTTCTTCTAAAATAAGTTGAGTTAAATATCAGAAAACAGATGAAATAGTTACATTATCCCTTGACAATAGAATCAAATATCACGATACTTAAATAAAAATAAAAAATATTTTAAATATTTAATAAAATAATTTTTAACTAAAAATTTAATTAAAAATATCCTGTGGATGATATTTAAAACATAAATAAACTGTATTTTAAATGAAAAGAGATTAACCGACAAAAAAAAAATTCATACGAAATATTTTATATAGATTTTTCCATTTAGCTTTTTGTGCAATTTTTCACATGACAATATATGTCGAACTAAAAGACGAGTGCATATTGATATGTACATAAATGAGTGGTGGTGGTTTAGGGTGTAGCATGTGCTAGTTATGCATAATGCCATGCATCACAAATGCCCCAGGTGTCTAACTCGTACAATTGTCCTTTATATATTTCTTTGACAATCACGTTTAACACAATCAAATTAAGAATTAAAATTCAAATATATGAATAATGTAAAAATATATTACCTTGTCATTCAATTATATATAGTAAGTTTCTTGTCATTTATAATAATTATTTTAAAAATCATGTTTAAAGTAGTTTTATATTAATAAATAAATCTGGTGGATATAATTTTTTTAATTAACATGTCATTAGTCCTAATCATATTAAATATAATTTCTTTAGTCAAAAGTTTCAAGTTTAAATATCCTGAACCAAAAGAACCTAATTGAGAGGTGAAATAAAAATAGTGAGCTGGAGTAAGCATGATTTTTTATAAAAAAAAGTTTATGAATATTTGTTTAGATACATAGTTAAAAAACTTTTATTTTAAATAGCATCTTAACCTTAAAATAAAAAACTCAAAAAATATCGAACTATTTTTAAATTTTTATTTGAAAATTTTTCATAAAGTATTTTTTTTTACTATGTTATCATAAAAATGAAGTTTTTAATTAAAGAAGAACTAAAGAGAAAAAGAAAAATCAAGAGACAAGTTAAAGAATATTAAGATATAATCAGAATGAAGAAAACTTTTCATATGAAAAATAACTTAAAAAGAAGATAGTTTATTTGAATATTAGAGTTAAAATCTTAATTCATTCTCGATGTAACTTTTTTAGGAGAGTTTTGATAATAATAATAAATACAAATTAACTAGTCTTATATTTGTTTTATGCTGGTTGAAGTGCACTAAATTATAGAGTGAGAGTTTTCAATATCAGATGGTCTAATAGTCTTATGTGTGTGTTTGTGTGTTATGAATATTTTAATGTGTGTTTTATGTTAACTAAAGCTTAGGAGAAATAGTTTTGCCGTGCTTTAGATCATTTATCTTTTATTTTGCTAAAGCTCACCATAGGAAGTCTTTCAATTTGTTAAAGATCACATAAGTATGAGTTTTTCAGTTCGTCTTATGGAAATTATCCAACTATAAAACTTGTGGCTAAAAGGATAGAAGAGGATGAAGCCTCAATGATAAAGACTCTATTACTTTAGACAGTAAAATACTAAGATTTTTTCTTCTTATATTTTTTTATTATATAAATTGTATAAGTGTATATATTGTTTTTCAATTTTAGGATTTTGTAGAGATATGATTGGACTTTCTGTTAGGTTAACTTTGGACTTCCAATTAGGCCATATACAAGATGTCTGAGAACTTGGAGTTAGACGTTTACAACTTGAAGAGATTGAAGAGAGGACATGGAAGGAAGTTCCACATAATCGAAAACAAGCCGATTTTACGCTAAACGGAGTGCTAGGCTAGTCTATGACACCTCTCACATTCTTAGTCCACTTTTTTGGTAACTTAGGTACAATGGGAGCTATGTATGTGTAGATAGAACACCTTGTTTCCTGTAAAACTCATCTTTAATGAATGAGAATTAAAGGTAAAAAAGAGTAATCTTCTCTACTTTCATCTTTAAGAAATCTTCCTTGAAAGAGCATGCATCCAAGTTTCTTAAGAAACTTAGAGAGTTTAAGAATTCTCTATCCCCTTAGAGTCTTCTGTTACAAGGATGGAGAAGTGAATTCCATCTTTTCACATCAAGAGCTAGGATTCCTGATCTTTAAGAAATATATAGCAAGTTCTTAAGTTCTTTCTTTCTTAACTTGTCTCAATTGTTTTGAGTCTTTTAGTTATTTTTTTCTTTATATGTGCCATGTCTATTTTTTTTAATTGATCCATTCCTTTTGTCCGTATTTGTAATACCTTAGAAAATAACTTTAAAATAAAAACTCACATAGAATTTAGTTTTAGAGATAAATAAGATAATACCTGACTATTTTTTTAACTTAAAAGTTTAAATAAATAGAAAAATCAGTTATTTTATTTTTATTTTATTTTTATAACAACCACCTGCTCTCTTTCTTTAAGAAGATATTAAGTTCCATTCTTATAAAAACCACTAACTCTCTCTCTCAAAAGATATTTTGTTTTATTTTTATAAAAACTATCAACTCTCTCTCTAAAATGTTAAAATGTTGTTCTTCTCCTTTTCTTTGCCTTCTCTCTAAAACTTTATCTTTTTTCCTTATCAGACTACGATCGAAGGTCTTCCTGACATCGAATTGAGCAAGAGTATCCGATCAGATCTTTGAACAAAGTTAGGTTGTTCGTGATTTTAGCTTTTTGGAACTTTTTAAGTATCTTTACTCTATATAGGTAAGGGAAGGTAATTGTATATTTTTTTAATGTTAAGTATGGAAAACTAATTGTATGTTTTTTTATATTAGTTTGAAATAGAAATTTATCTAACATGATGATATTTAGTAAGGGAAGCTAGTTTGAATATTTTTAACTGATGTTGTAATTACTTGTTTATTAAGTATGAATTGGATGAATGGTTCTATATGGTATGATGTTGTATTAATGTTTGTGAATGATATGGAATGGTGGTCAAGACACAGTATCTTCGGAAGAGGAGATACCCGTGTTGAAATGGTTAGGATGTGCATTGTTTGGAGATTTGATCTTATGAGGTATTTTTACTCTATTGGTACATTGGATTCACATAAACGAAAATTACCAGTTAGTGAAGAGTCGAAGGAGGTTCATATGGTTATGTCCGAGATTTGAAACATGAGCTGATTGGAACAGAACATATGGATTAACCTATGCATATGGAAACTATATATGAGGTTTGAAATAGGAACTGATCAGAACAAACTGTATCAAGGTTTGAAATAGGAACTGATCAGAACAGACTGTATCGAGGTTTGAAATATGAGATGATCAGAACATATGAATGGTATATGACAGGTGCAAACCTCTGAGTTTAACTTAATGCACTAGTCTTTCAGAAATAGAGAGTCTAATGTCCTTGTATATAAGTCAGTATATGTATGATATGAGTTATTGTAAAGATATGATAATGATAATGTGATGTGTGAGATGAAATATGAAAGCTTGATTTGTTATAGTTTAGTTGAGAGAGAAATTTAATTTATAAAAATATATTTTTTAAAACTCTCTAACCTACTCTCCTTTCTGTGTGGTGTTTGTTCTGTTTTTAAATATGCGATGATCGTATATTATACATGAGCAAAAGATTTGACAGGTAGTGTGACTTCTTATTAAGCTGACGGAGAAGTTTTATTTTATTTTATTTTATGACTATACAAATATATTTTTATTAAATCTTATGTGGAGAAATATATTTTGAAATATATGATAAATATATAAATATTTATATTTAGTTCTATTATATAATTTCTATGCCATAAAGTTCTTATTATATGAAAATTATTGGACGTTGTTAAATTAATTTACATATATTTTCTTGAATCAATTCACATGTTTTGTTTTCCTTGTGTATCTTCTTGCTTGAGTTCTTCATTTATTATTAGATAATTGTTAAATTTTTCATATCATTTCTTACTTATATATGATACTGACTGATAGTTATATAAGTTTTTCCTGACTTTTTATGTGAATCACATGCTTAAAACAAGTTGTACGCTTTGCTTGTTGATTTTGGAATCAAACTTAAAAAAATTCATTTGAAATTAAAACAAAAACAAAGGAATTGTCTCAAAAGGAAAAAAAAAACAAATATAAAAAGGAAATAAATAACTCTAGATAAAAACTATATTCTTTGATACTAACTTTTTATATTTAGGTAGTCTTGAAACCTGACTTTATTGAATATTTAGACGGTCTAAAATTTTCTTTAAATAATTTAATTATTTAGCAATGTTTTGATAATAATAATAATAATATTTTAAATATGTGTTTAAAATTTGATGATTGTGTATATTGTACAATTGATATTATTTTTAAAATAAAAGATAAATGGTCAATGTAAAGATAATTTTTTTATTATTTATTATTAAGTTACTAATTTAATTTAAATTGAAATTAAATAGAAAAACAGTTTTAATTAAAAAAAAAAACACACAGAGACGTGTTTTTATTCCTATACCATACTAAATTGCAGAACACCCCTATATATGATAGTTTAAGTAAATTAAAATTAATTCCTTACACTACATTAATGACTAATTGTAAAATTAAATTAATTGATTACATGAAATGTCAGGAATTCTAGAACATTGGTACTCTGGTTTTAGAAAACCAAGTCAATTTGAAAGTTTTCAAATTCTCTTAATTATTATATATATATAATATGGACTTGAAATCAAAATACCTAATCCATTTAGCTTCCTACTTGGTCACGTCATTGATATTAAAATTTTTGAATCATATATTTAATTGAATTAAAAAATGAAAGTGCAAACCAACGGTGCTCTATGTTTTCACTGTAGCTAAACATATACATAAGGATACGCTGAACCAATTCTTCACGCAAACTAATTGTGTTGTTCAGTTTTTACCAAATCAATTTAGTTTAATACAACACATCTGTTTCACATAATTTAGTTTAAATGAACTGTTTTTAGAAACCTTTTATAGTTTTCAAACATTCACGCCTCGAGATATTTGGAATTTAACAGCATATTTCACTGTTTCTCTGCACTGTGTTAAAACTATACTATTCACACGTTATTTTTCTGCAGCTGGAACTATTGCTGATATAGTTAACGGTTTGAAATTATTCTCTTACATTACGTTTGGATGTGACTACGGACAGATTACAAGGAGAAAAAAACGTGAAAAGTTATAATACCAAGAAATAAAAAATATTTAATTACGGAAAGCAACTTCTTTCTTCACAAATATCGAAGGATTTGTGTAGAAAGGAGAATAAATATAATAAAATATTAACAAATTTAATAAAATAATAAAATATTAATAAAAAATTTTAATAATATATTTATAAAATAATAATAAAAATAACATATTAATTATATCAATATAAAAAGAAAAATAATAATAAAATCATAAATAATAATTATAATAATAAAAATAAATAAAATAATAATAATAATAATAATAATAAAAATAAATTTAGAATAATAATCAAAATAAATTTATAAAAAATAATAATATTATTAAAAATAATAATTTTATTTTTTATTTTAAAATAATTGATAATATTATGATTACATCAATTAAAATAATAATAATTCATTAATCACATTTAACAAATTAATTATATTTAAGTTTAAATTAATTTAAACTACAATTTCATTTATAAAAAAATTATTTTATCAATCATATACATCATATCATTCATAAATTTTTATAAATTTTCCACTCAAATCTCACTATCTTTTTCTTAATCCAAACAACCAAACTTTCTACACATTTTCATCTCAAAGTCACTCCCTAGTCAAAGCCTTAAAAAAAGATTCTACTAAAATAAAAATTGGATGCTCACATACTTTAAATTCTTTGATTACTATCATGACTTACTCATTTGAAATTCAAAATTGTGATACACTAAATTAGTAAAGCAAATAAACAAAATTTAGAAATTGTCGAAACAAAATCTAAAAATTGTCACTAATTTCTACAAAGCTACATAGAGAAGAACAATTTCAAGATAAAGAACAAGAAGCAAAGATCAAATCTAAAAATTGCCACTAATTTCCACAAAACTACATAGAGAAGAACAATTTCAAGATAAAGAATGTAACATTTCATATTTTTCATATAATAGGAACTTTGATGCATATATAGTAAACCTAAATATAAATATTCATACATTCATCATATATTTCAAAATATATTTCTCCACATAAAATTTATTAAAAAATATTCTTACAATCACAAAATAAAATAAAATAAAATTAAAATTCTCCATCAACTCACTGAAGAGTTACATCACCTGTCAAATCCTTTACTCACGTGTAATACACAATCATCTCAAATTTAAGAACAAAACAAACACCACAAAAAAATAAGGGTAAGCTAGAGAGTTTTAAAAAAATATATTTTCATAAATTGAATTTCTATCTCAACCAAACTACAACAAATCAAGCTTTCATAATTCATCTCATATCATACATATACTGACTCACATACAAAGACAATGGACTCTCTACTTCCGAAAGACTTGTGCATTGAGTTAGACTCATAGGTGTGCATTTGTCATATATCATCAATTCTGATAAGCTCATATTTCAAACCTCTCGGATACTGTCTGTTTTGATCAGTTCCTATTTCAAACCTCAAATACAGTTTCTATACGCACATAGTTAATCTATATGTCTTATTCTGAATAGATCATATTTCAAACCTCAGACATGGTCATATGAACCTCTTTCGACTCTTCACTAATTGGTAATCTTCTTCTATATGAATCCAATATACCAGTAGAGTCAGGATACCTCCTTAGATGGATCGAATCCCCAAACAATACACATCCTAATAACCCGAAGATATTGTGTCTTGACCACCATTTCATACTACATCGTACCATACATAAACATTCATCCAATTTAATTTAAATTCACACTTAATAAAATAAATAATTATAATATCTATTAAAAATATTCAAACTAGCTTCCTTTACCTGTATAGAGTAGAGATGCTTAAAGGAGTTCCAAAAACCTAAAACCATGGGCAACATAACTTTGTTTCAGAATTTGATCAGACACTTTTGCTCTACTCAATTCAAAAAATCTAGGAGTGATCTTTGATCATTAGTTTGATAAGAAAGGAAGACGTATCTTTAGAAAGAAGACAAAAAAAAAGAAGAAGAACAACTTTTGAGAGAGGATTAATAGTTTTTATAAAAATAAAACAAAATATATTCTTAGAAAGAGATGGTAGTTGTTATAAAAATAAAAACTAAATAATTATTTTTTATTTATTTAAACTTTTCTATTAAAAAAATTATTCAGGTGTTAGAAATCCTTGAACTTCATCTTTATTTTTTAAAAGCTCACATCTTTTCAAGCTAGCATATTGGATATTATTGAAGAATTGGATGGAGCAAGTCTTGAGTGATCTCAATTAACAATAAAAGACTTAACAAAAGAGAGTAAAAATTTGTGATAAAACACTAAAAGTGAGCTGCACTTTAGTTCCACAAAAGCTCATAAGAAAATTCTTAAAAAAAAATTATTGAAATTCTGTTGTGATGGGATTTTCACCTTTGTTTTCATATTTGTGATGGTAATATCATTTTTGCGTCATTTGTTTTTGTTGTTACTTTTGCAAGTTTGGCATTATTATCGTAGCAAAAAAGTCCGTAATTCTAAAAATCAATCACAAAATTATAGCATATTTCTAATTAGGTTGCAAGTTGTATTTGTAATTTTTTGGTTCCTTTTAGGATGTCTTAGGAAATGTTTGGTATTTTTTTATCTTCCAAATTTCTAATAGTAAAATATACGAAGGTTGAAACATGATCAATGACACTATCTAAGATACTTTATGATTAATCCTATATCTTTTGTCTCATTAATAACCTCTTCAAAGTGTTTAAAGAATTGAATAGTATACACGTACTTAGATTCATACATTGATAAATACATAATAATTGTTAAGCATTAACACGCATTTAATTCAATCAGAATCCTCATATTAAAAAATAATTAAGGTGAGTTCTTTTAAAAATTTATCAATTTTTTTTATATAGAACATATTAAAAAATACAAGCAAATCATATTTAACTGAAAATGTTATTTGACTTAAGAAGAGAATATATATATTATTTTTTTCCAATTGATCATCGTATAGTTAGCAATCCATGTATCATAAAATATATCCTATGATTAGTAAAGAAACGCAAAGTAAATAAATAAATACAAATTTATAAGCTGAAATAATATGAAAACTTTTTACAAATGTAAATATTGTTGTGACTTTGTGTTAGGATGAAATAAATTGAGTTGAAATTCAAGTAAGGTATGAGATATGATATATGAAAAATGAAGAAAGTTTGAAAGTCACTGTACATGACTTAAAGAGATATTTGAAAAACCAAAGATGGAAGAAGTGGTTATTAGAAGAAATGAGTCAAGAGGCAGTTATAAAGAAATTGTTATTTAAATGCCTTAAATGACAATAAATGAAAATGAAAGATGAAAGTTGCAATATATATCTGTCTTCAATCCTATATCTCTTGTCTCTTCTTACACAGTGCCTTTTCTTTCCCTTCATCTCTTTAAACTGTCACTCTTATTAATATTCAATATTGTCAATATATTGCATGAAGTCTTTATCATAGAATTGAAGGCAAATTTCTTAAACTATTGTAATTTGTTTGGTGAAATTCTTAAAATAGTGAACTTTTATTTTTTTGGGGTATGGTAAATTGTGTAAAGATTACATGATATTATTATGAATAAATTTAATTTAATTTAAGGCTAAGTGAAATGGTGGAAACAGAACTCAAATTTTAATTGATAGAATGAGATTGTTTAATCAATATTTCAATTAATTAATTAATTAAAATAGCACGATTTTAGGATGATTAATTCTTACCACATGTTGCTCTTTTGTTTTCCAAGTTATATTGAGTTGTGCAAATAAAATTAATGTATGTAGTTTTGTTTGTGATTGAAATAAATATGGAATTAATTTGAATTAAAGAATGATTACCTACTGTAAATAAAGTTAATTATAAATAAATAATTAACCAAATCTTTATGTACTTTTGAGGCAATTTATATATATTCTACTTTTAAATTAGTTTAGCAACCTATTTTAATAGGAATGATATCATTCATTTTTATTATTTAAAAAAAAAACTACAGCAATAGTTATTTTTATAAAAGAAAAAAAAAGCGAAATGGTTTTAAGAAAAAAAAAATCTAAATAAATTTTAAAAATTAATCAGTTTACACGTTCGTCCTCTTTCATCCTAAAACTAATCCCATCAATCTTTTTTTTAACTCAAATAATTTAAATTTTTACTATATAAAACCATATTTTTATTTAACTAGCTTACATAAATTTTCTTCACAATAGATAACTTTTCTTTATAGTAGCTAATCATTCTTCCATTCAAATTAACTTCATATTTATTTCAATTATTTAACAAAAATGAATTTCAATAATTATATATTCATCAAAATAAAAAAAAGAGGGCTTCATCAGTATGCCAAAATAGAATAGGCAACCTCTAAAACAGAAGAGGAAGGATGGAGAGAATTAATCACCTAAAATTGTGCACTAGATTTTAATTAACTAATTAATTAAAACCATGCCCACCATTTCATTTGGTGTGAACTAAAATCATGTTTTCTTTTCATGATTTCACTTAATCTTAGATTAAATAATGTAATGATGACACAATTTATTCACAATGATATCATATAATCTATACACAATTTATCCATATTCAAGAAAAAATAAATAAAAAAAAATCGCAAAAGAATTACTTTGGGAATTTTGCCTAGAATTGAAAATGATAAAATGTGTTTGTTATCTATAATATTGATTGTAATTCAAAATTTTCATATGAATATAACCATAACAATTATATGTTTAAATCTAAAACAAATAGAAAATAAAATCATAAATGGAAAGTAATTAAAATATTGCTAGTCATTGTTAAAATCCACTTTTTACGTCAAAGACACTTTGAAAATTATTAGTGTGAAGTAATTTACATGTTGTCTTCTAATGAAAATTTTTACCTTAGGAAAATACTTGTAGATGAATAATGTAAAACTTCCTTAGCAAGCCAACAAACACATGTTTAAAAACAAAATAATAAGCATACTTTGTCAAAATTCAACTAATAGTAATAATATAATGGTCCAAATTATTTTAATGTTACTGTAACTTTCGGGCATTAAAATTAGACTACCCAAATCCGATGACAATGAACAAAGTACAAAAAGTTATGCCTTGAGGATGCATGCATGATTGTGTTCTAACTGGATGCATGCATGCTTGTGTTTTATAACTGTTTGAGATGTTTATTTTTCTTTTGAATGTTGTACTAATTTTTAAAGGATAAATTCAAATTTATAAAGAAATATGATAATTTAATGATGTTTAGTCAAGTATAATTCTTTTTATCTTTGTTAGGTAAATTGAAGAATAATATAATTAATTATTATCAAATATGTAGTCAATTACCTCAATTTTACAAGTTTATTTAAGTAAATTTTGGAAGCTTTGTCATTTATCAATAACCTAATGTTAATTCTGAAAAAATTGAATAGACATATTCTTCTACATTTTCCAACATTTTTTTATACTATTTTATATTATTTATGTCCTTATACTTATTCTGTACTAAAATTCTAATATCAAAGTAATTAAAAAAAAGATATATTTTTTCAAACTTTAAAGACGATATTTTGTTTTCTAAACTTTGATTGTTAGCATTCACCTCCTTCTTCTATCACTTTAAACATAAACTTGTTGATGTAGTTTCTAGAAGATGCAATGTACATAAGTTGATCTCATATTAAGCCTTATGCTTATGATGTAGATGGTTTTCAACAAAAGAGACACTTGAATCTCATTCTTCAATAGCCTTCTTATTCTATATAGCTTCTTATCAACCTATACCTCTTCACTGAAATCATGATTTTATATTGCTATCCAATTACAAGCCAAGATATATAATAAAATCTATTGACTTTTATAATAACTATTTTAAAAATTATTCTTAGAATAATTATGACTAATATTAATAACGAAAGAAATACTTTACATTGACATTTGTGCAATGTTAATGAATTATAATATCCTTATTCACAGCCAGGGATATATGAGTTTTCAATCAATTTAACTTTTGGAAACAAACCTTTGAATGTACTTGCATAGTTGATGATGAATTGAGCACTATAATAGACAGTTTGATAAAGACCCAAAAGAAATTGCACTGTTTTTATTTCTGTGCAATCCTACTCATCACATTGTCTTTAACTGGGTAAAGAAAGTGGTGTAGTGGAAAATGGCTTTGTGGAAGAGTTATCACAATAGGATAAGAAAAATGAAACATAAAACTAATTAATTTATGATAGTGTAACTCTCATGGGTCAAAAACAAATTTTCACACATAATCAAAATCAAATTTAACTTTTCCTTACATAAATGTCTTCATAATATATAAGAATAAATAAAAACAATTTGATTTACAAAAAGGAAATAAAAATATTTATTCTTTTAGTTTTAGCGTCTTTAATTTCTTATTCTTAAACTCTCTTTTTTTTTTAATTTTTGAAATTTTAAAAAGGAACTATTTTAGTATAATTCTTAATTTTTCATAAATTTTATTTCTTTTATTTTGATGAATAATTCAATTAATTGGAATATAAAAATAAAGATAAATGTGTACAAAATGAAAAAATCGAACCAAAGTTACAAGTTTTTAAAATATGAAACTAAAATCACAAAAGGAAATAAGGAAATCAAAATCGTGGATAATTTGTTTTTAATTAAAGAAAAGTAGAAAAAATAAAGGTAAGTTTTAATTGTTTGATTCTTTCTCTTTTTTAAAAAGGAAATATTTTACAAAACAATCATACATTACTCAAAAATCAATTTCTAATTTAATATTTATTAAATATTGAAATTATTTTTAAATAAATATTTTAAGACCTAAAAAAATAAACAACTGGAAATGTTTTCTCAACTTACCTATTATTTGAATACTTATTTTATTTTATTTTAAAACCAAAACAAAATTTAAAAATGAAAATTAAATAAACATTCTAAAAATGAAAATTAAGTATATATACTCTTAACCATATATTTGAATAAAAATTTACAACTTCAATGAAATTAAATATATTAAATTTGAATTTTTCATTATTCAAATGATTTATTCTTCAAATATTCTATTTAAATAAGATAATTTAAATATATTTTTTTGCATTTTTATTTTAATAGAGCATTTCCGTCGCTAAAAGAATTTAAAATTTAATTTTTTTTATAAAATTTAAATTTTATAATATTAAATAATCAAAATACTCTTTTAAAATTTAAAAATCTAATTTTTTTGAAATTCTTTATTTACATATTTTATTATAAAACGTTTTAAATTATTTATAAAAATAAATTTACCTTCCAAAAAATTCTTGTCGATAAAAATAAATTATTCTTTAACAAATCCTCATATATATATATATATATATATATATATATATTGTTTACTTTCTATTCAAATAAAATTCTATTTTCTTTTTCTTTTTTTTTCCTTTTCTTTTCGCTTTCTTCCTACTAAACATAGAATGATATTTTAAATATTATTTTCTTGAAAAATGATCGCATATATTTAATATTCACGTCACTCTCGCACGTCTAAAACTGAGATAAAAACATTTGTCGTGTATAAATATTAATAATATCTTCTTAAAAAAGTTTTATTTTCTTTTGATACATTAATTAAAAGGATTGATGCGGAAATCTGCCATCGACATCAGTCTTAAGGTGACCTCATATATTAAAAAAAATAAAAGAAAATAAAATAATATCTCAACCAAATAGTGATTGATTGTAACTTTTTTTGAAAAAAACAAATTAAAGAAGAATACGAGACTATTTTTTTGACATATAAATTAAGAGAAACCTTTTTAGTTAATATGTATTACTTTTTTAATTCTCTTAAGTTTTTTTTTTTTTTTTATTAATTTTTTT
>Ga0209489_108767_pt1 | contig 13381 bp, 5 predicted proteins | sample SiratrowhiteBW_FD_187527 | JGI IMG/M metagenome (GOLD analysis project Ga0209489, IMG submission 187527) | Root nodule microbial communities of legume samples collected from California, USA - Siratro white BW (SPAdes) (version 2) | ecosystem: Host-associated > Plants > Roots > Nodule | place: USA... | reverse complement strand
TCTTTCTTGGGAAAATAAATATTTTAAATAATCACACTCAGATTACTTATTTAATTAAAGGTACCGTCTTAGGACGGGCGTTGTGGGGGTGCTAACACCTTCCCCACACGTAACCGACTCCCGAACTCTAAATCCGGTTTTGCGAACTTGCCTTATCTTGTTTTTGGTTTTCCATAGTTTTTCCTAATAAACTATGGTGGCGGCTCCTCTGTTTTGAAAATAAAAAAAGATTATATATATTTTTGTTCGTCGCCCTCGTCGTGACCCCGGTTGCGACAGAACCCAACAGTTACAGACAGAGAATGACAAGGACAATCCTTTTAATCATGTGTAGACATATAAGTGATAATGTAGTTTCGTGGAAATCAATAATCATCAAGACATACATAGTTCACGATATTCAATAGGAAAGCAAGTAAGAGTACAAAATATCATATACCTGAATCAGTTGGATCCATCAAGAGAACATTATCGTCATCATCCAATCCTTTGGAGATTCCCGCATCTTTCCTTGGCATAGTGATAAAACCAACACTCAATCATAAAAACAAACAATTACCACAACAAAAGAGTAAGCTAGAATAAAGAAAGAACAAAGAAACAAACCCGTTGAATATTCTTTTATAGTGATTATAAACTACCATAAAAAGCACCTTCTTGGCCTTGTGTTATCCAATAACAAATTTATCAAGACCTTTGCAGATTTTCTTGGGAGTTGGAAAATCCCTAACCAAATTGGAGCCTTTGACCCATCTAATGTTCTCTTGGCGGGACTCGAAGTCAAAATTAGTGCAGAGTCAAAATCAAACCTAATAATTGGTAAAAAAATGTTACCTATCAACTTTAGTGAAGTTGTTAGGACTAATAGTTAGGGCGAGTGTTTGAGTTAATGGCTGGTGGTGAGGGTGATGATTTGTGGTCATGTTGAGGATGACGATTTGCCATGACAGTGAGGGTGACGAATACTCAATTTCGGTGAGCATGAGGGATAGGGTTTAGAGATAGAAATTTTCAAAGGTTTAAAAGTGAGGGATAGGGTTCAAAGAGAGTAACTTTTAGCATTAAGGTTTAAAGGTTTAGGGTTTCAAAGTCAGGATTTAAGGAAAAATAAGACTTTTTGTTTTCACAATTCACGAAAAGAGTAATGTTATGGAGGGGACAAAAAACACAAGAGGGGAAACTTGGTCTATTTATTAAATAACACTTGTAAATGTCATATAATATTTTGTCATATTGTACAAATAATTATGACAACTTTTAATAGCCGCCATATTAAAACCCTACCATATACACAATTTTTTGTAGTGAATTGGTTATGTGTAATATTTGTCACTAATAACCAATTATATCTTTTCCATAATCAATTATGACATTTTTTCTTTCTTCATTATCCTTTGTCGTGGCATCACGATTAATGTCACTATTAGTACGGTTACACTTGTAGCTGACGATAACGGAGTAGGATGTGGACTTTGACGTGGTATTGAGTATATAAAGGATTATTATTGTAATCTCAATATTTCTAATGAATCTTCAAGAGTTAAATATCTTTTGAATTTTGTTGTCTTATGACAAATTATCACCTATTTACACGTATTTTCTTATGTCACTTTCTTCATATGTTGAGCCAAACACTTATTCTGAAGTTGTGAAACATGACTATTGGAGAAAGACTATACAATGTGAGATATCTGCTTATAAGTCAAATCAAACATGGAAGATTGCTCTTCTGGCTAGGCCAAAACTATCATAGGTTGCAAATAGGTATTCAAAATAAAGTATAAGGCTAATGTGACTGTTGAAAGGTGTAAAGTAAGGTTTGTGGGGAAGGGATACACACAAGTCACTCCTATTGATAATCTTGGCTAAATTATCTTCTACTGGAAGTGTGCCTTTCACAGATGTTCAAGTTTACAAGTTAATTGGAAGACTTATATATCTCATTAATATTTGACCTGACATAACATTTGTTGTTCAACAACTTTCTTAGTTTCTTGCTAAGCCTACAATTACTCACTATATTATAGCAATTAGAATTCTTAGATATATTAAAGGAGCTCCAAGTCTTGGTTTATTTTTTTTTCTTCGAGCACTTATGCTTATTTAGAAGCCTGTTGTGAAAGTGATTGGGGCACATGCAGTGATTCAAGGCAATTGGTGAATTATTTTAGTGTGTATCTTGAGAATTTCCTTATATCTTAAAAACCAAAGAAGCAAGAAACATTATCAAAGAGTTATTGTAAAGCTTAATACAGGACAATGACAAATTGTACACGTAAAATTCAACAGTTAGTTTATCTTCTTTAAGATTTCAATGTCCCTTTTGAGTAGCCATCTCTTTTATACTGTGACAATGATTTAACAAGATACATTTTATTAAATCTACCGTTTCACGAGCATACAAAACAAATAGATATAGATTGTCACATTGTTAGAGAAAAATTAAAGAAGAGTTCCATCTATTTGCTTCCCATTTTCACCATAGAGCAACTGACTATGTTTATACCAACTCCTTAACTCCTCAATCTTTCAATAATATTTGTTTCAAGTTGGATCTCATCAATATTTGCTCCCCAGCTTATAGGAAGTTTCAAAGGATATAGATATAAGACTTCTAGAAGGAAGATAATATCAATTCTGTTATTTTATCTTTATGACAAAATCAAATTGTTATCATTTCTATTATTTTATTTTTATGACATAATTAGATTGTAATTTTTTTTTAGTTGTTTCTCTTTTATACAGGTATCTAACCTATATTAATATGCATAAAAAATGTGAATATTGTTAGACCTTGACTATTTGCAAATAGTTATATTGGCCATGTCCTTTGCAAAATAGCTCTAATCATTTTATTTAGAAGAGCTTTACCAAAAACTTAACTCTTTACAATAAAAACAACATCAATAAGCAATACTCTAAAGATAATGTAATGTTTTATTTTTATGGGGTGTTATTTAATATTAAATATATCTAAAAACAAATTTTTGTGATAACGTAACTAAATTTAAAGCTATTATAACAATATAAAGAAATATATCAGTTAAAAATTGACAAAAATTGTAATATTTCTAGCTGTTTATTACATCCACTAAAAATAAATTATTTATACAAAATATTTTTTTCTATAATGTATTTCAATAACCTCATAAAAATGTTACGTTATTTTTATCATTTTTAAACTTACTAAAAAATTGCCAACATCCAATGTTTACTTTTATTAAATAAACTAATAGTTAATGATGAGTTAAAGATCCTATTTGATCCACAATTATTAAATGCGGATTGTCCTTCAAATTGTGAAAAATATATTTTATATAAGTATTAATTTCTATTAACGTTTAAGATGATAGAAAATAATGTAATTATAACAGATTTCAAAATAAGAAATTGTGTGAACTTATCATAAAAGAAAATTGATGCATGTTAAATTACGTAAAATATGAAAATTAAATATTTGAAATTTTTTATTCAAACAAAAATCATTAGAGTACAAAAAAACATATTTTATAACAAGATAAAATGTCAATTAAAATAGAAACGATGTAAACAAAAACACGGTGATATTTTTGTAAATATTAAAAGAGATATTACGTCGGTTTTTCCTCAACCGTTGCAATATACACCTTATTATATCAGTTTATACTAGTAATCGATGTAGAAAAGATTGAAGCAAAAATTATTCAAAATTAAATTTGGCATTGCAAATATTACATCGATTGAGAGGCTCAACCGATGTAATAGAGGGTATATACTACATTGATTGAGCCTCGCAATCGATGTAGTATGTTTGACGAGGTGCGCTTGGTGAAAATTGGGAAAAATTTGGGATAAAATTAGGAAATATTACATCGGTTATTTCAATAATCGATGTAATAGGGGTGATATTACATCGGTTATTGAAATAACCGATGTAATATTTCCTGTTTTAACCCTCTTTGTTTCAGTCTTCCCTTCACTAGTTTGTGTTCGTGTTTCCTCCCTCAAGCTTTTGTGCCTTCATTGACTTCATTTTTGTGCTTGAAGTTGTTTCGCGTGCCTTCGTTGACTTCATTGACTTCATTCATCCATTGCATTCACGATTTCATGTGGTGCTACTTTTTCTTCTCACTAGCTTTTATTTGCATTTTGTGTGGTGTCACTTTCTCTTCTTACTCGTTTTCATTTGCATATTTGTGTTCACTGTTTTACTAGGGTTCATTTGGCTCCATTTTTGACTTCTTCCATGCACGTTTGGCGTGCCGCTTTTTTACATTGTAGGTTTTTAAGAATGTTATACACTTGATGTGTGTTTTCTCCGCTGTCGTGAATGCTTGGTTCGACACCCTTGCTGCTTCTCTTTGCAAGATGTTAACAATTTTGTAAAATTCATTAAAAATAGTTAGCAATTTATTTTGACCTAAATTTTTATTAGCAACTTGATTTAGTGTATATTTGATGGTAAGAGTTCTTACATTGTATAAATTTATCATAGATTTAGGATTATAAAAATTTAGGATAAAAAAACTTCAAATGACCATAACTTTTGATAGAGAGTTCAGATTGAGACGTTCCAGCAATGATATTTGTTCGAAATGGCGTAACGAACCTCGTGGGCAATCTCTAGAGGGGATTTGAAATCCAAATTTTTTCTAAACTTCCATCGTTTACTATTTTTTTCTTTTTTAGTATTTTTTACATTTTTTTTATTTCACCTGTCTATACTTGTCAAAAAATTCTGAAAAATTCTATAACTTTCATCGTTTACTATTTTTTTATTTTTTTAGTATTTTTTGCATATTTTTTTTTTACATTTCACCTATCTATACTTGTCAAAAAAGTTATGAACATTTTTGTGGTGTTTTATTGTATGGATTAGAGATTTTATCAAAGAATTCTGAAAAATTTTGATTTTTTTTTAAATAGAGATATTACATCGGTTGAGAACCACAACTGATGTAATAGGGTATATATATTAAATCTGTTGAGAGCCACAACCGATATAATATCTCCTCCTGAATGCTCTTAGGATTGATATTTTACGTTGGTGATTTATTTATCAACCGATGTAGTATATCTACATACTACATCGGTTATAAAACCTATGTAGAAAATTCAAGACTTTCTACATCGCCTGCATCTATATCAATTCTGAAACTAATATAGAATATCCTCCAAAACTGATGTAAAAAGCGTTTTTTCTATTAATGAATCTTTGATATTTAATTATTGGTTGTTTTAAAGTTTATTTGAGACGTTTTATTTTTAGTCAACAAATAGAAGAAATTTGGCAATAAAAAATTAAGAGTAAAGTCTTTAATAAAGTGACTAATTTCCCATTCAATAAACTATATTTGTTAACTAAAAAGGATAATACACAATGCATATAAAAAATTGTTGAAACTATTAAACCTAGTGATAAATTGAACTTAATCTAAATTATAACTCATAAGTCATAAGGCATATTTATTATAAGGTTAAGATTATTTGGAGAAAAAAAATAGACAAAATAATAGTGTCAATTTTTTTATTTAGCTAATTTCAGAAATGAAATCTGAAAGATGAATTTGTTTTCGAATATTTAAATGAAATAATTATTTTTACAATTTTTTATAATTAATGTAGATATTTGTAGGCTCTTTCGAATTCTGAAGTAGCCTATTCCAGTACAAACACAAATTGTCATCATTAGGCTAAAATTCTCTATAACATTTACTATTTTAAGAATTTATTGAGCTGTTTAACACCAGAATGAATCAATCTATGGAGAAATATCCTTTTGGTTTTTTTCTTTTTGCTACAATTTTGTTCCTACCTCTATCTTCTTGACAATGAAAGCAATAATGAATGAATGAGGACCAAAGAAATGAAATCAAAAGCATCTAATGAATGACCTAAAAGCTTCAAAGATAGATATTCATCACGATAAAGACATGCATGACTTTTTTCCTGTTTTCCAACGTCACTTCATGGGAAAGTAAGTATTAATTTTTTATTAAAACATTTTTTATATTTAAAATTTTGAATTAAAAGATTTTTAAATTTTCATTCAAAGACAAAAATTAGGTGAAACACATACTATTACATGATATTTATTAAGAATTAAGAAAAAATTATTAAGCATATTAGATCATGTGTGAAGAAGACTGTATTGTTAGTAGTTTTTAAATAGTTTATACTTTATTAACAACCTGTTTCTTTCCTGTTTGACGAGGTTCCACTGTATATAAAGAAAGTTTGAAAATGAGAATATAAAATATTAAAAACTTGAAAAATGAAAATTATTATACAATTTAAACTTGCTTTGCTTTATAAAGCAGATCTGGATGGAAAGTGCATATAATTGATTATGCATGATGGATTCTCTTTCAATATAATTAATGTTCTTTTAATATAAAAATTATTATTAACACTTTAGCATTAATTATATTTTAAATGTAATAAATTAATTAATATAATATATAAAATAAATTTAATTTAAATTTTAATATTTTATTGTTTATTTTGTTCTAATATATTTTATCAAAATAAAATTTTATTTATGTTAATCTTAAGTTACACTTATATTTTAATATTATTTTTAAATATAACTTTTATTTAAATAATATTTTTTATTTTAATTTAAAATTTATTTTAATTTTATTTTATATTTTTGGAAAATATTTTACATTAAATTATTTTTGAAATTTTATTTTACAAATTGATTTTTTAAATACATTTATCTAAAAGTAAACATTATTATATTACATCAATAAAATCATTTACTATTTTTCTTCTTTCTTTCTTTCTCTTTCAGCCTCATCTTATAAATTTATTACTTTTTATAGAAATTATTTTAGAAAATAATTTATTATGATTTTTAATTTATTTGAACAGTTTCTAAACAAGTTGGACAAACCAGTGACAACTAGAATTATTCAAAATACCTGCTAAATATAAATTACATAAAAAATATAAATCATACATGTTTAAAACAAAATTATCTTTGAAATGATGATGGATACAATAAGTGCTGCGTATCTTATGCCTATGATATTTAAAAATATATTTGAAATATGAACATATAAATATAAAATTTTATCGAAAATATTTCATTAACAAAATAAAAACAATTACACTATAAAAATGAGGAGTTCATGAACTTTTCAAAATATATTTAAAATAAATTCAATTAAAAATATGCTATTTTAATAATGATATATGAATATTTAATTATACACATATTAGTTAAAAATTAATTAATATTGTATTCGAAAAAAATACAATTATTTATTTTAAATCTCCTACAGGTACAAATGGCAATGTTTTTTTTCTTAAATTAAAGAAACTATTGTAAAATAAAATGTTTCTATATAATTTTTGAAACAGTTAACAATAATAGTGCAAGAATACAAAAAGAGACAGAAAACAAATTATCCAAATCAAAGAGTGTTTACTGTAACTTATTGTAAGATTTTCATAATTTTATCTATTAACAAATTGTTTTATATAAAGTTTTTTTAGAATTTTATAATAATTTTTATGAATTAATACAAATACCATTTTTATTTACTTAATGACAAAAGTTTATTAAACACTTGTATTGTATAGGCCTAAGAAAAGTATTTAAAAAGTAAAAAAATTAAATACTAAATTATAATATTTTTAATAAAAAATAAAAAAGTATTTAACTTTGTAAAATACCTAAAAATAAACAAAAAGTATTATATAAAAGTTTGGCAGGTTGCATCACATGTCATGATGTCAGTGCTTGCTTTGAAAGTACACAAAAAAACAAACCAAACAACACAAGAGGCCACGTCATGCTCACTCTCCAAGAAAGGAGCCTCAAAACAATATAAAACACAAACCAAACCTTCTTATTTTCCCACCCGGTGTGGGACCTTAGACCAAACGCACCACTTTGGTTTCGCACCATTTTCTCTCACTAACTCTGTATTTCGCGCTCAACCCCCTCCTAGGGCTCCTTGGAGCTCTCCCTCACACACCTAAACTAATAACACTATATATAGAGAGAGTAAGAGGAGTGCTGTGAGTTCTGCGTGCATTCTGACTTCGATTGATGGCTTCTAATTACGAGCTGGTGCGCACCGTTTTGGGCGTTTCGGTTTCGGATTCGGTCCTGCTGATTGTCACCACTTCCGCTGCGTTGCTGATTGGACTTCTGGTGTTCGTATTGAAGAAATCTTCGGATCGGAGCAAGGAGAAGCCGCTCGCAGTGCCCAAGTTGATCCTGCGGGAAGAAGTGGAAGATGAAGCCGATGTTGGTTTGGGGAAGACCAGGGTTGTGGTTTTCTTTGGAACTCAAACCGGTACCGCTGAGGGATTTGCCAAGGTGTGTCTGTGTATTTTGATCGCCATTTTCTTATGTGATGTTACGCTTTTGCTTTTCAATTCTGTTGGAAACGCGTTGCTCAACTGATTCTGGATAAGTTTATATACATGCGCGCGGCGATTATGTTTTGAATTTATTCCTGGAAATGTTCTCAAGGGAATATTTGTTTGTTTGCATTTTAGCTGTCAAATTAAAGTGATTCGGATGGTGGACCAGGGCCACTTGTGCTTAAGAAATTATTCTTCCGAACTCTTTTTTTTTTTTTTTTTTTTTTTTTTTTTTTTTTTTTTTTTTTTCGGAAAATGTGCGTTTTGCCTACCTAGTATTAAATAAGTGAAGGTCTTCAGATATGTTTGGACTGATGTAGGTAAGAACTTAGTATAGGAGTGCTTGACTAGATTTGATGCTTGGAATATTGGTAGTTTGACTGGTAAGTCTTTGGAGGTAAGTTAATTGATATTATGATTTGGATTCTGGAGAAGGATTAAAATTTGTCGTCTTTAAGAAACTAAGTGAGTTAGAGAAAAGAATAGGTAAAGGAACTTACTTTTAAATAGAGTTAGATCTAAATGGACTTAGTAAGGCAATCTATAAGAACTGAATCTGAAGGTGGTTTTGGTTTTCGAGAGCTAAATGAGAAATGATAATCTATTCTAGATTTCTCAATGGCATATGATTTCAATAATTAAGAACACTTGTTTTAAGATGTGAGAGGAATATCTAAGCATTTATAAGAGTGAACACTCAAGAATTTTCAACCTGGAATCAAGTAGTGACAACTCAAGCTTCATCAATCTCAGGTAGTGGCACGAAGTGGCTGAACTCAAAACCACTGTATGTAGCAGGATAATGGATAGTGGGATGACTGATATAGTGAAATTTTATGTGCACGTTAAATAATCAGCACACATGCTCCGATATGAAAAATCACCCAAAATTAGTGATATTCATGTGCTGTTATGGTAATAGAGAATATAGACCAGAGTTGAAATCATGAAATACCTGTGTGAGATAATGCTTACTGTAAAAAACGTGAAAGGATAGAAGAGAGAGAAAGGAATAGTGTCGAGAGAGTGATCTGAATAGAAACAAAAGAGCAGAACATTGGAGATGGCGCCTGAGGACAGGGCAAGATCAGAAACACCGGGAAAAGGTCAGAAATGTCCAGATATGGCACTAAATAATGGTCGATCATGTGTCAGATACACACGGGAGAATAAAATGTTGGGGATGGTGATGGGAATATAGAAAACTAGTCAGATGTATACAAGCTAGGCAGAACCACCAAACTGAGACTAGGGAACAAAGAAGTGACAAGAAAAGGTGTGAAACAGAGAAAAAAATCAGATTATTATGAAGGATAACTTTGAGTTTGGCCCCCAAATCCCATGAAATGACATTGATTTCAGCCAATAAAGGGTCTTTGGCGATGAGTAAATAGAAAAGGATCTTTGAGATTTAAAAGTAATAGAGCTTGCAACAATGTGAGATTTTTTTGGCAAAAAGCACCGTGATGGCCAAGCGCAAGCGCAATGCATATGGGGTTATAGGTGAAGAGGGGAAATACTATTGTGCACTATTTGAAAATTATAAGCTCAAGGGTGAAATATATTTGATTTTAAGAATAATGGTGTACCTGGACAAACTTCTCCATAAAATCTTACAAGAAGAAAAAAATTATTTGACTTCTTAAGCTAATATTAGCTTTATATAGGTTAAAAAAAAAAAATTAGAAAGCTAGATGAGAGAGCTTTTACAAATAAGCTCATCCATAAGCTACTTTTAGCTTATGGAGAAGATAATTTTATTATTTTGTTCCTATTTTTCTCTCCTAAAAGAGGGTATGGAGAAATTAGTCCATTAAGAACCTAAGTTATTGGAGGAAGGTAATGAGAAACACTAGGTAGTGCTAACATTATTTGGGGATGAGTGTCTAGAAAGCTAGGAAGGTGTGTAAAACAATCTTGGTGAGTTTAAAGATTTTGGGATATACATAAAGAATCTTGGTGGTGGAATGAAAGTGTGCAAGAAGAGGTAAGAAACAAAAGGTAGTGTTTTAATGCTTACATGGGCACTAAAAGTTGGGCAAGGCTCTGGAAGGTTGAAGTTGAGACAAGGAAAATCTGTGTGTAAGTTACGATCCAAAACTTTTAAGGAGTTTTATTGAAATCTTGGGAGCTAAGAATGAAGAAGAAATGATATATAAGCTTTTCAAAAATAGAAAGGAAGCTAAGTGATTTGTACTAAGTAATATATATTGAGCATGAAGAAGGAAACGTTTTGGTTATAGATCAAGATATCAAAGGGAGGTGGAGAACTACTTTTTAATGCTGGGTATGGATCAAGATCAACCTGTAATATAGAAGGATTAGAAATCCTAGAGGACATGCTAAATTTGGCCTAACATTGTAAAGTTCGAGATGAAAGACGCATTGGGAGGATGAATAATGGTAAAAAGTTGTTCGTCCTGATGCTACTTTTGTGGAAGATTGGAAATGTAATAAGGCTTGTGTAGTCCTCCCTTTACAAGTTGAGTTTGTGGGATTGAATTAGAACTAATCTCATATTCTAACAGCGCCAGAAGAAAAAGGATGCTGATGGTGTCAATTTGGAAATGGCTAAGGATGTGTTTCATACAACTGAAATTATTAGATTTTAGCCTTCTTCTGAAAATACAAATTGTTAGGAAGATAACAATGAATTTGGGACATCAATTGGAATTTGTAAGCAACTTTTTTAATTTTTTTTTCATTTATCTGAAAGTTTGAAGCCAATACTTATTTCTTAACAGTTTGTTTTTCTGCCCTAAAAAAGTAGTCCTCATATTACTTGTAAATTTCTCGACAACTTTACCCATTTAGCTTTTTTTTTTCTCAGTGACTTCATACATTTTTTTGTTAATTTACTATGTGAAAGTTGTTTTTGTTGTATCCAAATGAAATTAATTATCTCAAAATAATCTTTTAACAAACTTGACCAAATAAAATTGATTCTGATTGTAACCAATTATAGCAACAATCAATTATTGAAAATCTAATTTTTGCAATTTTCACAAAAACACAAATATTAAATCATTAGATCCCATATTACTAAATTGTAGTATATTAGTTATGTAAATCTTACCGTGCAAGGCAATTTGGTAGTGTTGAGTTAGGCATAGATTTATTTACTAAGATGGTATTAGAGTCTATAGTAGTAAGATTTGTTGGACTTACAGTGTCATCCACTATGGAGCTGTTATCGGACTACCTACAAGCATTTAGTCTTATATTCAAAATGTCCAGTCTTCGATGTGAGAGGATGTGTTGGAGATTTTTCATTAGGTAGAGATATGATCAAATTATAATATATAAGTGGATGTAAATCTTACCTTCCAAGTTAGTTTTGTAGAGTTGAGTTAAATTTTATTTCAATTTCTAAGATGACATAAAAGCTTGAATTTAAGAGTGATTTTGTTGTTTTCTTAAGAGCAATTTGTATTTATACCTGCAGTTAATCATGTCTTTGTTATATAAGCACTATTTTTATTTGCTCTTTATATTATAGGCTTTGGCAGAGGAGATCAAGGCTAGGTATGAAAAAGCAGCTGTGAAAGTTGTTGACCTGGTAAGTTGCCTGGCCTGAAAGCTCAGCAATCCCTATGTCATGGTTGTAGTGTCAAAAATGTGTCATTTCTCAAAATGTTTTATTTTGGGACTTTCCGATAGTCTTTTGAACTAGTAACTTATAGAATTGTTCTATAGGAACTTCAAATGGTAAAATGTAGCTTGATGTGGCTTTAGTATTTGATATATATAAATTGGATTAGGATGACTATGCAATGGATGATGATCAATATGAAGAGAAGCTGAAGAAAGAGTCACTTGCGTTTTTCATGTTGGCAACGTAAGAATTATGCACATAAAAGTGGTTGAAAACTTGAAATTCATTTTGTACTTTCGAAATCCATATTGAATTTCATGCATTTGGTCCTGACATGGCAGATATGGAGATGGAGAGCCAACTGACAATGCTGCAAGATTCTACAAATGGTTTACTGAGGTTTGTAGCATTACATCACTCTTCTAAGAAATTCCAAGATTTAATGTCTTTTTCTCTCTAGCTTCACCTAAATGTATTCTAATTTTTGGGGACATAATTTAGGGTAAAGATGAGAGGGGTACCTGGCTTCAACAGCTCACATATGGTGTTTTTGGGTTAGGTAACCGACAATATGAACATTTTAACAAGGTAAAATTCATATGATTTTAAGTTTGTTTATTTGAAAAAAAGGTTCATCATTTGATCATGCTCTTCTGAAACAGATAGGTGAAATAGTTGATCAAGAACTTAGTGAACAAGGTCTGTTATCTCATCGTCGATATTTTCTTTTGACCTCAAATGTCAAATTTGTATATAATTGATTGCATGATATGTTTATTCATCAATTTCATTTGTGGTGAAGATTTTTGTTTTCCTTCCCAAAATCCAATTATTTTTTTGTGTAACTTTATTTTGCTAGCTTAACATGAGCTGGTGCATTAGTATGTTAGATCCGAAGTTTTTAGTATGCATATACTGCCATACTAGAATTCAAACGGATGGAAAAGCATTTATAGATACTTGGAGAAAAATACAATTGCATTTGTTTGAAAATCTTAATATTGACTTGTATTTTGTTGATATGATTTAATTATACAATTATACTGTGTCTTGACAATCTCAGAAAAACCTACATTGCTAAATTATAGATTTAAGATTTTTTCAAATTTATATTTAAAATTTAAATGCATAGAAGTTATATCTATGGGAAGCGAAAACATGAATGTAAGTTTTAAGGTTTATTCAAGACTAAATGGTGATAAAATATTTTTTAACATTGCATAGAAATCTTATATGCAATCTTGTGTTTGGGACAGGTGCAAAGCGTCTTGTTCCACTAGGGCTAGGGGATGATGATCAATCCATTGAGGATGATTTTGTTGCTTGGTAAGTATAATCCTATTATGCATAAAATTCACTGGGAATATAATCCTATATATATATATATATATATATATATATATATATATATATTATGTGTAATGT
>Ga0209489_108766_pt1 | contig 13382 bp, 11 predicted proteins | sample SiratrowhiteBW_FD_187527 | JGI IMG/M metagenome (GOLD analysis project Ga0209489, IMG submission 187527) | Root nodule microbial communities of legume samples collected from California, USA - Siratro white BW (SPAdes) (version 2) | ecosystem: Host-associated > Plants > Roots > Nodule | place... | reverse complement strand
TTTTTTATTTAATTTGTTTTTTTTTTTTTTCATACACCAATTCTAATTGGATTCCTTGCTGAGAAGACATCAAACATAAATAACTATGATTAAAGATTTAATATTAAATATAGGGGTGTCTATGATTTATGAATGTCAACGTTTAAGTGAAATTTTGAATTTAGATTTTTCAAATAAAGTTTTAAATTCAAATTTTGTGAATAAATGATGATCCGCCAACTCTTTACAAACATTAATTATTGAAAATTTAATAGATACTTTATGCCAATAATCCAATGATAAAAAAAGTCTATTTATGAATCAATACTTGATTAAACTCTAAGAAAGATCCAACCGCGACTAAAACGTGTTTGTATAGTTTTCTAAAAAAATTATGCCAAATCTACAGTCAACTAGATTGCTCTCTTTTTAATTTTAGCAGATTTAGATTTATATTTTTTAATTAGAGAGAAATTTTGGGTTAATTAGTTCAGATGACGGTCTATTTTGTTGAAATATATTTGTTGTCGATATAAATAAAAATTAAATTAAATTCAAAAACCAATAGAGGGTATTATCGTTATTAGTAATATTTTTTTTATCAGAATATAAAATGGATGGATCGCAGGACAAATTATTCTTAAGGACTCTCTCTTAAGAAAAAAAAAAAAAACTCTCGTTCTTGTTTAACCTCTTCACTATTTTCTCTTGATCTTTTTAACAATACTTGATAGCTATATTATTTTTTATTTTTAATAAATTTTTACATTTTACTTTTGATTCCTAATAATAAAAAAAAGGGCTATCGTGATCTTTCATACAAAATTTATTTCTATTTTTATCAAATTCATTATTGACATATTAATTGTCCTTATTTAGATATCAATGTCTGGATTAATCAATATGATACAATGATATTATTCTTAAATTAGTGCATTTGAAGGAAGAATTAATCAATTTGATGCAAGTTATATTATTTTCCTTTGGTTAAGATTAGCATCTCTGTTTTTTAAACATTTCCTTTCTGAGAGTGAAACACAAAGAAGGTGAAGAATTTGAGAGAAAAAAAAAATCTCCACTATAACGAGAACTTAAATTAAAAAGTAATACAAATTATATTAAAACACGACTCATTTAATAATTACTTTATTTTATTGTTTTCAAAAATAAAATAATATATTGAATCTCTCACTATAGCCTGTTTTGAAATGAGAACTGCAGCTGATTTTTTCTCCAAATTACTAAAAGTTATTATTCTAATAAAGTATCACTGTTTTTTAATTTTATTTTTGAATAAATTCATATAAAAAAAAATCTTCGAAACAATGCGTTGGGGTTTCTGTGTAAATATTTCAAAATAAAATAAACATTATGCGAAATTTTTATAATTTTATTAATAAAATAAAAAATTAAAACTAATTAAACATGCTCTAAAACTCTCATGTATATTTGTAATCGATCACTGTTGATCGTGTTGAATAAAATAATTGTTTGTTAAGCAAGAAACGTTTAATTAAGCAAAAGCTTTTATTACCAACACAAGTGCTCCAACTTTATCCAATGGGTCCTTATTTTACGAAGGCTGCATAGAATAGGTGGTGTTTGTCATGATTAAAATACCATAATTGTTACAACATTGATGAGACTGAAAAAGTACAAACTTAAATGATCATATTGAAAGAATTTTGTAATTAGCAATAGTGAAATTAATAACTTACCGTAGGAAGGTGGGCCAATATGCTAGTTGAAGGGACATTATTGGTAGCTCAGTAGTTTTGGCTCACAATTTTAATTTTGGACAGAAGCAACTAGGGTTGACTGCTCCCTCCAAATCGTATAAGATTTTTTAATGATTAAATTTAGAAAAATTATTGTTATCACTCGGCATACAACTTCAAAAAACGTGATTTTCTTGAAAGGTTTTGGGAATTTACATAGAACCATTAAAATGTACATTCTTCTCATGGGGCCATTGTCAAACTTCAATCATTTTTTTATTCTTTGGTTCTACAACATGGAACACATCTAAATGGAGGTAATCCCAGTAATGCCAAAATTTTACTCAATAATATAAGACAATAAAATTACTAAGTTTATGAAAAAAAAAATATTAATTATGATATATGGATGGAAGAATCAAGAAGACGTAAAAGACGAAATTATGGAAACGATGTATATTTTATCATAAAATTAATCATACAGTTAAAAAATTGTTGTTACATACACGACCTTCCTTTATTGATAAAACAAAGTACATTAACTTCCTAATTGTTAGATAGAATAAAACATGTCAGGATACTAATGATTTTTTTTCAAAATTATGATAAGACTAATAAAAAGTCAATATTTTCACTCCTTATCAAATTTAAAAATTACTTAAAGTTATCTAAATTTCTAGTAATAATATATAAAATAAGAATAATCAAATCAATCAGATACAATCAGATACAATACTGATAAGTTTTGTTTTTCACAAAACAAAAAAGTTAATTGGATATTTGAAACCGGAGTCAGTGATCATATAACATATATAAAATTTTCATATACTGTCTTTTATGAAATTAAATCTTTACATGTTATTATTCAAAACCAATTACGAGAAAATTGTAACTTTTTCAAAACATCTTGTTATCTATAATGTTTTGTACATTTCAAAATTTACTTTGAATATTATGTGTGTTCAACGTCTTGTTTCTTACAATTTTTACCAAATATTGGATGATAATGTATCAAAGATAATTGGTCAAACTAGTATGCAACAAGGTCTTTATCAAATAACTCAATCCACAAACTATAGCATCAAACATCATATCCATCTAAGAAATTTACATACTACTTGTAAAATGCAAGATATGAACTTGTGGCATTGTAGGAATTGACACCCTTTAGAAAATATTTTGTACATAATTAATAAAACAAACTCTGATATACCTTATAGTAATAACAAAACTTGTGATTCTTTTTTATTTGGCTTAACAAACGTAAATTACCCTTTACTTAAAGTGATTATTCTTCTAATGGTTGTTCTATTTGGTCCACATGGACATACGGGGCCTCTTGGTACTCCTTATAAGTATGTTCTTACGATTGTTGACGATCATAGCAGACACACATGGTTGTATCTAATTTTGTTGTTTTCATTCGTAATCAATTCAACAAATCCATCAAAACTATAAGAACTGAAAATGACCAGGAATTTAATTATAAGAAGTTTTATAATAACAATGGTATATTGCATCAAATCTCTTGCACCGAGACACCTAAACAGCATGTCATAGTATAAAGAAAACATCAACATATTCGAAATGTAGTTTCATGTATCATGTTCCAATCAAGGCTTCGAAAAGCTTTATGGTTTTATTTTGTGATGCATGTTTTTTAATTAATAAACATGTTGCCTTCTGTTGTCATGAAGAACAAAACTCCGTATGCATGGTGTATGGTTATAAACCTAATATTTTGAATTTAAAGAATTTTGGATGTCTCTGCTATGTTCATATCTCTAAAAATAAATTAGCTAAACTTGATCCAAGAACTCGTAACTATATTTTTCTTGGTTACAAAATTGGAACTAAAGGATATTTTGTCTTACATGTTAATACCATAGAAGCTCTCATATCTTGAAATGTTCACTTTTACGAATACGACTTTGTTTGTTTACATTCTTTTGAGTTACAACAAAATTAACAATAGTCAAGAGAAAGACATCTTCAATTTTTTTATGGATTCTTCACATCATCAAAACACAGAGAATACAAAAAGACATTGAACAAGTAAAAAAACCAAAAGTTGAAAATCTATGTAGATCTAACAAAGAACATAGAGTACTAACCTTTTTGAATGATTATCACCATCAAATTTAAGTTCTACACAAGGTAATTCCATTCAAGACTCTAACAAGGTTCAATTTTCTATAAATTCTTATATGTATTATGAAAATTTATTTTCAAAATATTTGTATTACATTATTTCCATATCTTTAAAAGTGGAGTCATAATCTTACGAAGAAGCCACCCATTCCCCTAATTGGAATGTTACCATGCAAGCTAAAATTGAAGTGCTTGAAGCTAACAAAAATGTGGACATTAACAAAATTAAATATAAAGCTAATGGTGACATAGAGAGATACAAAGTTCACCTCATAATAAAATGATACACTCAACTTGAAGGAGTGGATTACTTGGATACCTATTCTCTAGTAGTGTAGCTTCTTCTTGCTTTTGCAACTACTAAAAGTTGGTACTTATAACAACTCAACTTGAACATTGCCTTTTTACATGGAATCTCAATCAAGAAGTTTATATGATTCTCCACAAGGTTTAAAATATCCTAAACCAAATCTGGTTTGTCATCTTACTAAATCTTTTTATGGATTGAAGTAAGCTAGTAAGCAATGATTTTCCAAACTTACTCCTCATTTATAAACTATTAACTATGTTTAAACTAATTTTGATCACTTTCTCTTTGTTAAGAAAACTTTTTCTTCTTTCGTGGCCTTGCTTATTTACATTGATGACATAATCTTATCTGGAGATAATATAAATGACATAATAGCAGTTAAAGAATCTTTAAATAACACTTTCAAAATAAAAAATCTCAGACAAGCTAAATATTTTCTTTGTTTAGAAATAACCTAATCATGTAATGGAATACATATATGTCAAAGAAAATATGCTTTTGATGTGCTTGCAGATACATGTATGTTTTCTGTAAACCTATTTTACTCTTATGATGAAGAATGTGAAGATAATGTTTGAACAAGTTTCTTACATATATCATGTTGAGTCCTTAAGGAGACTTATTAGATGCTTTTTATATCTTGCTAACTCTAGACTTGTCCGTTTTTCCATGCAGTTTCTATGTCAATTTCTAAAAAAATCATCATGGTATCATCACCAAGTTGCTGATCATATATTGAGGTATATCAAATCTAAGAAACAAACTACCATATCTCAATCTTTCGCATAAGCTAAATATAAAGCTTTAAATGCTACTACGTTACAATGACTGACATATCTTCTACACGATCTATATGTCAATGATCATCTCTCTACTACTTTTTGTTGCGAAAACTAGGTCACTAAACACTACAAGAAAAAAACTATTTAGAGACCAATATTTAGCTACCAAATGATATGGTTGCTTATTGTGACCAAAATAGTTATCAAATTAAATTTTAGTTGTTAAATAATTACAAAATATAATTAATGATTGAATTTAGTGATCAATTAAGTCAAATAATTAGTATCTAACATTAGATACCAAAATTTTAGTGACCTATGTCATTAGATTCTAGATTGGTATCTAATTAAGTTAGAGACTGATTTAGAATCTAATGATATAGGTCACTAAAACCTTGATAGCTAATGTTAGATACCAATTATTTGACTTAATCGGTTACTAAATTCAATCATTACTTCTATTTTATAGTTATTTAGCAACCAAAATCTAATTTGGTGACTATTTTGATCACAATTAGTAACTATTTTATTTGATAGCTAAAACTTGGTCTCTAAATAACATTTTTCTAGTAGTGAAATACATTGTACTTAATCCTAACTTTTATAAACCAACCAAATACGTAAATATTGATTGTCATGTGATTCGAGAGGAGTTATAAACTAAACTTTTTTCATTTGCTTCCGGTATAATTCACATAACAACTTGTTAATGTTTTTACCAAGTACTCGGACTATGAAAATTTAAAAAACTTTGTCTTCGAGTTTGGAATGTTAACTATCACATTCTGACGAAAAATGTAAACGTCTTTTTCTTCCATGGGACTCAAATTTTTGGTTAGATCTTCTTCTATTTTCTCTTATGGATTTCTTTTTAAACCCTTTTATTCTTTTGTTTCATGTACGTAAGCTAACTCTATCATGTAATCAGAAATTTACGTACTTTTTTCTTCCGCACTATTCGTCTTTTTCTTCTTTCACCATATCAATTCCATAAATCATAATATACCCCGTATAAAATACCTCATCACTACCAATTTTGTGCGAATTTTGTTATCATATAACTAATCTTAGTAATTGTAATCTATTAATTTGTCTCTATTTCTTTTTTTTTTTTTTCAGTCTGTTCCTCTTCTACTATCACATTCTTAACTTCTTTCAATTTCTCTCTGATGCAACAACTTTCCCACGTCTCCATGCATGATTTTTTGAGTCAATAATAATGTTCCCAGAATTTTTTTCGCTTGATCTTGTGCCTACTATTTGGATACATTCCTCATTTGACTTTATTCCAAACTTTTTAAGAAAGACTCCATACTTTTGAAAATGTGACTGACTAACTTGGATGCATTGAGAGATGGCTTTCTCCAAAGTGTTGGTGAGTCTTGCTTTTGAGAAGGGGAATCTCTAAGATGAAGAAGTGAATAACTTCCCCAGCAGTATGCAAGTTGCCCATTAATCACATATATATTATTTTAATAATTCCATGGTCAAGATTGATGACCAGAGACTCCAAATTGTTGCCTTTGAGAAGGGGAATGTCTAAGATGAGGAAGTGAAAACTTTCTCAACAATGGACAAACTACCTAATAATCATAATATGATTAATTAATAATTCAATGGTCAAAGATGATGACCAGTAAAAATGTAAAGGTTTAAGTAGGATTTTTTGTAATTACATATAAGGTATGAATGAATTCTGAATCTAAAGTATTTTTAATAAATTATATTCAAAACAAATGTTTTGATTAGTTTACTTTATTTATAGTTTGTTTTAATTGATGATGAATGCACAATGATATATATGATTTGAGTTTGAATTTATTTAGAAAAAGTATTTTTATAAATGATATTTAGTAAATTTGGAAGGCCTTTGCATTTTCCTTTCCTGTCCTGAGGTCAACAAAAGTCGTGGCTCGACATAAAAGGAGTTAAATCACGTTTTGAATCCTTTGAGTGAGAGGTTTTATCTACTGAGTAATGAGTTTGGTATGATCCAAAGAGAGATTTTTTTAGTATGAAGCTCCAACACACCTCTTCTAGCTAGATACAATTCCAGCAGCATGGTGCATAAATTCTTCATTAGAAGTCGTAGTCTCATATAAGCTCGTTGGTTTGTAGTATCCGGTATTTACATTCACGGATGTTCGAGAATCAAAATAATATACTATAAAGTATATATATATATTATTGTTATTAATTTACATAAAGTTAAATATATAATTTAATGTAATTATGAGAAAATTACGCATTTTTTAATTTTTGCCTTCAAATTCTTGAATTCATCAATAATTAAATCAGAACTAAATTTTTTTTAAAAAATATATAATTATAATATATATATATATATATATATATATATATATATGTATGTATACAATAAACAAATCACAATTAAAAAATTGTTATAAGAAAATATAGTCATTAAATTTCATGTTATATTCCTAAAAAAAATTCGTCCAAAAATATTTTAAAAAAGTTAAGAATATTTAAATTGGTTAAAGTGTAGAAACTTTAAAAAAAATATATATAACTATTTAAATTCTTATATTCTACAATTATTCATATATTAGAAACTTTTTGCATGAGAAACAGAAAAAACTCATGTAAAAAAATATTATAAATATTGTACTATAAAATTAATATTTTATTGTCAAGTAGATCAAGATTGAGTTACCTTTTATTCTTGAGATTTGAGTTATTAAAAAAAATAAGTAAAATAAGAACAAACAATGACTTTATGTTTTACTAACTAAAAGATAATGAATTAAACTGGTGATGAGAGAATATAAAAACTGTCTTAATTTTTTTCTTATATATTTCATCGGTTTTATTTATTCAATTTTAACATCTCAAATATAATCTCACACACATATAAATCATTTTTCTTTTTAAGAAATAATAAACACAACTACAAATATATATATATATATATATATATATATATATATATATATATATATATCAAAACTATCCTTTAGTAATATCGTCTTTTTTAATGATCATCATGACATTTGATAAATAACATAAGATCACACAAAATAGAAAAAGTTAAAATTTATTTTCTATAAATTCATATATATCACAAAAACTTATACATATATTTTATTGTATTTCATTAACATTTATTCTCATAAATATAATTTTCAATATTAATTGAATCAACATCATAACCAAGTGTCTAATTAGAGAGATTTATAACTATCATATTATCTTCACTAAATTGTCATCACTACAAAACTATATAACATAAGCACAGTCCACTCATAGGACATGATAGATTCTTATGATCTACAAGAACTCTTTTTCATACAGCAAACTAATGTCATAACTAACACGTAGCTAAAATTTGATATAAAACTTAATTGAATTAGGTTTTTTGAAAGTAAATTGATTTAAGTCTTGTTATTATTATTATTATTAAATTTAGGACAATCTAGAATTAGTGTTGTTATGTTAGAAGAATTTCTATTGTAATAGACATAATAACATAATTAGTGATTAAACCCCATCAGTCACTATTTTATTGGTCACTAATATATAATGACCAAATTTATTAGTGAATTTGTAAGCGAATTAAAGACAGAGACAGACACAGACCGAATCTCTATTTTTAGATATAGATTTTTATTGGAATATTGAATATGTTTTCCATGCCAATTTCATGTTTTTAAAGTAATTGATATTTACATAATTTATTCATTCATAAAAAAAAAATTGTTCAATGGATTAGGAGCTGATGAACTGAAATTTTTCATTAATGAAATTTACTTAATGAAATGTAAATTGTTTTGAGTAGATTTAAAAAAAAAAATTAACTTCTTCTTTTAATTTAAAAATGGCATTATTATATCATATTTCAATGCTTTAATTAAGTTAATGAATACATGATACTCACTTGAAAGAGTTTTTTTTGAATAAATGCTTTAATTATAATATTGTATTAAATTTCAATGCTCTACTTATAATTTAAAATCACGATTGACGATATACATTGGATTATCGGGGATATGATGAAATTAAATTGAATATGTAATTATGACTTATAATTTATAAATTATTGTAAATGAAAATTATGTTACTAAATGGTGAAAAACGAAAGAAAATGTAGAGTCTTTATTTTAGGTTGAAAGAGTACCAAGAATAAATGACTATATATGAAATTATTTTAATATATAGCAAGAGGAAAAATGACTAGGTATATATTAAAAGATATGTCAAGTATTAATTTCACGTATTCAAGCTCAATACAATTTTTGTGGTAGTTATTCTCTCTTTTAATTATTTATATGGTTATTAATAAAGAAAGTTGAAAAGTTTTTACATTAATTCTCAACTGATATGAAAATTGAATATAATGTACATCAGTTAGTTTCTAAAGTTATATATATATATATATATATATATATATATATATATACACCATTTTAAAATTTCTATCAGAAGTTATAATATTTTTAAGTAGACTCTCTTTTTGTGTTTTTGGCTAAATGTGAAGGAATATGCACATAAAAATATTTGACAATCTTTGTCAACTATTTTCCACATGAGAAACATTGACCCCTTTTACAGCGCCTGCAGAAGGAGCAATCAGAAAGACATTATTGGAGAGTGCAGAAAAGCAACAGACTCTGCACCCGGCAGAAAATCTAAGATACCCTTGTATTCTTTGTTCACACAAAACTTCTCACCCATCATCTTTCTTCCTTCCTCCTTCCACGGTTAATACTTTATATATATCAAGATCAAAACTTTTTCCACAATAATGTTTTATTGGGATCTCAACCAAGCCCAAGTTTCCAAAACCCTAAATGAATGTTTATGGCGAGCAAACAAATTCAGCATAAAAATAAAAAAATGAAAACAAATTTATTACCTGAAGAGTACTGAAATTTGGTATGGTGTATGACAAAGGAGACAGAAAACTTTGGAACAAATATAAGATTTATAAAACCCGAAAAAGAGGTTCCGTCTGAGATCTCGAATGTTAATGTTATCAAATTCGGTTGTATTTGAACAGACTTAAAAGAATATTTTTACGTCAGATAATGTCATGTACCCCACATAAAAGATGTGCGTATTTCGAATACAATAGAAGTAAAAAAAAAATGTTTAAATTTCAATTTTGGCAATTTTTAAGTTGGTTCTTACCATAAAATTGATGTTAATCGTTTCATTCAATAGTGGAACATTTGGCCTATATTCCATAGTCTTAGGACTCGATGTTTTCAGAATAAAAATCAATGGTATAATATATTAACCATTTTATTATTACTATTATATATGGTGGTGAATCTCATAATCTGCATGTTATATAGGTGATGCAAGTCACCCACTACCATATAAAATAATTATTAGCAAGTTATATATATGTATGTAGCTTTTTCAAAATAATTCAAAATGTAAAAATTTTGTTGCTCAACTAATCAAGTAAAAGAAAGGAACATATTGAAAACGTTGCGAAAGGTGTGATTTTATTTAATTTTTATTTTTTAATGGTCAAACCTTTAGTTAAGTTTCGTAGTTTTATTTTCGTAGAATAAATTTCATGTGTTGAATCAATTACAAAAATTCAAATTTTGTGTCCCAAAATAAATAAACGATAGTACAACGGAAAGGCAAGAGGTATTCATTTACAAGGTCTATTCAGCCACTTACACTAAGAAAGGATTCAAAGAATTTATTGATAAGTACTCCAGCCAAATTATGGTAAGTTAACCTTACACCAAAAATATAAGTAATTTACTTTAAAGTAATCCTCAAATATTGCTGAACTTACTGAAATTGAACTACATAGCACATTACATAGCTTCACCATCACCACCTCAAAATTTCCTACAGTGTTTTCCATTGTATCAACGACTGAGTTATAAAGTTATGAAGGAGCCGAACTATGCAATTCTGCACATCTCTTCTCTATAAAACTGAGTTGAATGCAATCCCACACTCCTGAATTTTTAATATCTACAAGGCTGAATGAACTATCACTATGAGAGTCTAACAAAGAATTGGGTTAAATTTTCTAAAGGGGCTGAACTATGAGTGGAAGTCCATGAGTTGGCCTTAGGGAGAGCATAATAGATGGTGAATGCTTGTAATCAGGGGAAACCTTAAAAGTAAACCTAGAGAGAAGAAGGGTTAACACAATCTTGTACTCCATGAAGGTCAAATTTCTACCAACACACATTCTCCCTCCAAACCCAAAAGGCAAATACCCCATCTTGTGCTTGCATCCACCATTCACATCATCCATGAACCTCTCTGGCCTGAACTCATTCGCATCCTTTCCCCATAGCTCAGGGTCGTGGTGCATGGCCACCACATCTATCCACATGTTCGTTCCATTGGGCACTGTTATATCATCAACTTTTACGTCTTCTCTCACTTGCCTTTGCACATTTGGTGCTGGAGGGTACAGTCTTAGAACTTCATTCATAACCCATTTCATCTGCATGTTTGGTCAAGAGATTCTTAGTTTACATGCAAAAGATCTTAACGTAGGGAGAGCACAGGATCAAACAACGTACCTTCTTTAAACCAGAGAGCATTGTGATATCAAGCTTGTCACCACCCGCCACTTCTCGTATCTCATCTCTCAACTGGTCTTGCCAATCTTGGTGCATGGCTAGAAGCAGCAAGGTCCACGTGATAGCAAGTGCTGTGGTTTCATGGCCTCCGAAGAAGAAGGTCTTGCACTCATCAACAACTTCTCGCGATGTTAACGTCTTCCCTGACCGTCCATCAACCTCGTGATTTTCTTGCAGCAACAAACCTAACAAATCTTGTTGAGAACTTTTGGTCGGTGAATTCTTCCGAGCTTCTATGATGGTCAACAAGAGCTCGTCGAGTTCTTTCCCAAGTTTCTTGGCCTCTAACGTTTTCTTCACGTTGAAATACTTGCCAAAGGGAACCCCTACGTACCGATTGGTCTTGAAGAGTGTCATTTGCAAGGCTCGTAATTTAACAATCGCGTCTCTTGCATTGTCGTCTTTCATGCCAAAACTTGTTCTTGCTATGATCTCTCCAGCTGTTGCTAAAATCTCTCTCTCCACGTCGATTTCAGGGTTGAAAGAGTTTATTTGGGTAACCCATCTTTCTATCATTTGATTCGTAGATTCAACCATCACATTTGCCATTCCCTATATATCACATAACACAAGGTTGGATGAAGATCGAACAACATAGATTTTATACGTGAAAAACATCCAAAATATTCATCTAACACCTCATACATATACTATATATTAGTGCAGTGACTCAATTAATGGAGAGATACCTTCAAGTTAATGGGATTGAATGCGGGAGCAACAATGTGCCTCTGACGAACCCAATCATTGCCCTCAACCATGACTAAACCACTCCCAAACATAGGGTCTCTGTCATTTCTAAACACACTTGGCTTGCCCCATTTCTTGGCCATCACCACATTCGACATTTTCTTCAAAAACTCTGGCTCCGCAATGTACAAAAATGGCTCCGTGCCCAACCAGTACACGAACACCTTACCTACACCAACAAAAAAAAGCATACTTAACAAGACCTCCATAAACATCATGACCATTTGAGTTGTTACATATGCATGACATGGGAGACTTACCATGTGATTTCTGCCAGCTAGAGAAGTAAGGGAAAACGAAAGAGTGTATATCGTGTGGGAGATCTGAGGAAACAACTGAAGATTGAATGATACTCTTTCTTTTCATCTCTTCAATGTTCCCAAGTGGAAAACTTGGGGTTGGCCCTCCCAACCCACATTTCTTAAGCAAGTTAAGTTTTTGGTTAGGGAAAACCCACCAAGAAAAAGTTAGTATGAAGAACAAGAAGAGGCAAAGTACTAAATAGAAGGCAAGAAGAACCCCACATAGCCCTACAAACTCCATCTCTCTCTTTGTATCTATCTAATACTTAAGCTTCTAAGATTATGGTTGTGTTGTGAAGGAAGACATGGTAATATATGTTTGTATTTATATTAGAAGGTTTTGGATAGGAGAATTAATAGGTGGCTTTTGACTAAGGAATGAGTAGTTACGCTTGTGCTTTTATTATTATTGTTATTATTTTTCCTGCGGTTGACTTTTTTGACCCTCACGATATGTTTGACCATTGTCTTTTTGAGGGTCCAACATCTCTTTGAGTTTCAAAGGTTTTGGTCGGTTGTTGTTTCTCAGGTTTTGTCCACACAGCTTAATTATGTTTAGAAGTGAAAATTTGCGACTGAGGAAGAAACAGAAAAAGGTGTGGGAAAACAAATCTTTGTCGTCAATGTTTGGTTGTAGTCAACGCGCTATGCAAAAGAAACAAAAATCACGTCTCCACCGTCTTTGGCTTATAATAAGCCAAACTTAGTACATGCTTTGTGAATACCCAGGGTACGTAAATAGTTAAACCATATACAGTACAGCCATCAAGAGCATTACACTTTTTTTTTTTTTTTTTGCGTCAATT
>Ga0209489_108764_pt1 | contig 13386 bp, 6 predicted proteins | sample SiratrowhiteBW_FD_187527 | JGI IMG/M metagenome (GOLD analysis project Ga0209489, IMG submission 187527) | Root nodule microbial communities of legume samples collected from California, USA - Siratro white BW (SPAdes) (version 2) | ecosystem: Host-associated > Plants > Roots > Nodule | place: USA... | reverse complement strand
ATAATATTTTTAGTCGTTATTTTTAATTTATCCTTAATTATATTTTAAAATTAAAAAAAGTTAGAAATAAATTATCTAAATGTCACAACATAACAACACACTGTAAATCAGTCACATATTTCAACAATACAATGTACTACAAGCTATCACTATTTTTTTTTAACCATTATTATTGATTTTATTTTCTTAAAAAAACCACGGAGGCACAGACTGATTATTTTTCAGTAATATATATAATATGTTTGATTTAAGTTTTCTATAATATATATTAGTCTATAATTTATATAAATTTTATATAACTAAAATGTTTTTTTTTTTAATTTTTGTTAAGAGAAGGGAAAGAAAAGAGAGGATTTATGCAGTTTACTAAAAAATAATAAATAAAAGAGATAGAATATAAAAGAATTAATTTAATTAATTTACACTATATAATTAAGAAAAATAAACTATATCATTTTATCTCCAAATCATTCTAAAATACGTGAAGAGGACTTTTAAGAATCATTTCACTCTAGAAAACATTTTTTTCTCTATTTTCAAACAAGTTTATGTAAAAAAAGGTGAAAATGGAAAATATAAAAAAAATATTTCCAATATTTTATTATACAATTTCCTAAAAAAAAATTCTGAAACCAGAGTTATATGTAGACAAAATTAATAATATCTCACCTTTCTCATCCATTGAAGAGTTATGTTTACAAATTCTTAATTAACTACTTGATCATTCCGTAGACCTTATTCGTGGTGACAATCAAAGGTCATATTTATACAAATAGAAAACAAATAAATTTGCCATCCACTTTAATTTGGGATCGCACATTCATTTTCACGCAATATTGTCCTTTTTTTTTTCTGAATACCCGATTATCCTTTCAATAAATTGTTGATTTCCATTGGATTTGTTAATTTTAAAAAATATTTTCTAACCTTTATTTGGATTGAGAGTAGAAATGAAAAAGTGAAAAAATAGAAAATTAATTTTTTTGAATGAGAATAAATTGATTGGAAAATGAAGAGTCTTACTTATTTGCTTTTCTTTATACAAACAATTCATCTTTCTATTTCCTTCCTTTTTTTTCACTCCCTTATGTTCCCTCTTTAATCTAAATAAAGACAAACGTTTTTTTCATGAAATCAATAAATGTAATAAATATGTGAACTTTAATAAAATATTTATAAGATTTTCCATTTTCTCATTTTTATTTTTATATACAAATATATGTGTAAACTAATTAAAAAATTAAGTGAAATAAAAATAGAAAGAATAATTACAAATTACAGTTAAATAAGAATGGAAACATTTTTAAAATAAGATACTTAAATTGTTACTAAAAGATTTGACATAACAATAGCTATTAGATTATAAAATATTTAAAATTTTAAATATCTGTTTCAGTTTAGTATGAATTTGCAGGCATAAGTCATCTCTAATTCTCTCAAGTATTATTTTTTTTAATAATGGCCATTTATCCAAGTCTTTGGCGTTACCTCCCTCTATTTTTACATGTTTTTTTTTTTTCTCTCTTTTCGCATGTATTTATGTGAAAATAGTTTTCAATAGTGCTTTTAGATTTGAGATTTTGATTGATGTAAAAATGTTAACTTTACCTTCGCAAAGTGGGTCTAAGGAGATTTGATGTGAAAACAAGACTATGATTAAAGTAATGAAAAAAGATGGAATGAAATGAAATTGAGCAAAGCCTTATCATGTTATTTGAACCGCATAAATGAAATATATTTCATTTTTCATTTTAACTTTTATTTTTCTTTCTCTTCTAATGCAAAGAGTATGAAAAGAAATCACGATATATACGATATATTTTTTGTTGTTGTTATATTTATCAAATTGCTTCTATTTAAAATTTTAACTTGTTGAATAAAGTAGGGGAGCTCTTCACATAGTAAAAAGATCAAAAATGTTTGAAGCAAAAGCTGATGAAAATATTATATTGATTGAAAAAATAGAAATTTATAATATATAAATAAAGATAATTATCATTTTATAAATTGGTTTTTGTGAAAATGATTTAAACTTAAAGTTTACATATATTTCAATAAGAATTGGGTTTATTGTATAACTTGTTACTAGAGTACACACAAATCATAAATAGCTACAAGAGGTGTATTAGAAATACTACATTAAATAGATATGAGATCAATTTAGAGTATATAAATAAAAACAATCCTCATCTTTATATTCAAGCTCATGTTAGGCAAAGAGGGATCACATGAAATTTATTGAAAAAAAAAAGAAAAGAAAACAAGACTATAGGAAGCTAGACCAAACCCATGAGAAGAAATAAATAAAGTAAATCATCAAACCAACCCACAAGGGTAATATGAAAAAGCAAATGAACAAAAGTAATGGAATCTAATAGAAGAGTCATAAGAGATTTATTCCTTATGTTAAAAAACAAAACAATAAAAGAAGGAAAACCAAAATTGAGATCCACACACCCCTCCATCATTTTTTAGTAGCCTTGGAAGCATATTTTCTCGATCTCCCATGTTTCCTATAAGTCTGAAGAAGGTATCCTTCGAACTCATCAGAATCACTAAGAAACTTCTGCTCTACCCAATTAACCCATTACTTAGAAACCAACATACACTCCTGCTCAAACTTAGAAGAAACAACTTGAGTAAACTGCACCCTCCAGCATTTGACTGCAGTCCCATAGGACATGAACCAATAACAATTAAGTGCAAACTAGAAGGACTAAAACAAAACCCATGAAATTCCAAACTAGTAGCCACTATGGCATCAAGCTTAACCCCTGCAAAACCATAGAAAGTTATTTCAGTGGTTTGTCCAACAACTACAAAAGCAGTTGTAGGTTATCTACCAAGCCTGCAGGGTGATTGGACCAAATCACCATGACCATCAGATTATGAGTTAGAAGCCTCCCCCTACAAAATATCTACCCACCTCTTAGGTACCAAACTCTACATATCAACACCCTTCAAGGAATTCTCTTTAGAAGCAATAGGTTTAGAATTATTATTCTCTGTCTTTGGAACGAGGACAATGGGAGTAACCGAAGGGGATTGGAGTTCACGGTATTCACATTTTCATGTTTATCCTAGGATAATTTTTCATCTAGAAAAGAAAGTTTAGAAAAAAAAAATGAAAGAGTTAAGCTAGACGAGTGAGTCAAGTAACCCTCAGGAGAAACATGTTATATCTACTCAACATTTTGAACAAGAGTGGCCTACTAAGAATCATCAACAAAACTTGACATCCCTTCTAAACTATCTTCCTGATCAACTTCATTATTCGGAGCAATAACATTACCTCCTAAATAAAATGGTTTACAATCATTACTAGCTGCAATATTAACAACATTAACCATCTCGGTATGCAGTTTCACACTTTTCTCCCTTGTCTCCCAAGTTGGACTTAGGAATATATAATATTGTTTAGACTTCTGTTGATTAGACCTTTCACTTTGAGGGCAATACCTACAAGCACATAAGATATGACCAATAATTTTACAAAAAAAGAAAAAAAGGCAGAAGTCGTTCATACTTCACATCAGCCACAAATACAAAACTTAAACACTCCACCAAAAGCTTCTGTAGTAAAGAAGATAACTGATTCATATCAACAAGCACTCGAGCATAGAAGTCAAGGATTTTCTTTATAGTACAATCATCTAACATAAGACTACTAACCCCTTCTCTTATAAAGAAAGCAACACATGGTTGTCAACTCCAAAGGGAGACCATGAATTCTAACCCAACACTACGCCTTAGTAAACTTCATAGTTGTTGGAATAAAGTCCTTAATTCAGACAAATACCTGCAAAAATCTTGGAGGGAGATTTCAAGATCCAACTGCCAACACACACCTCATTTATTCCAAAGAGATGAGTAAAAACTTATAGAATCCCCTTGTCAGGAGGAATCACTTTCCAATAATCAATGGATTTCCAAGCCCGGTTTAGCTTCTTGCATACATTCAAGTGCATTAGAGACTTGCCTCTTTTGACAAGTACGATCTTACTATGCAAGTGATTCTTACACTCTTCAAGTCCTAGATACATTTTTTTTTTCTGAAATTTGTACATAAACAAAATCTCCTTTGAGATGAGGAGAAGGCAACTATAACACTATAATAGAAAAATGTTGTAAGCATTATTCAAAGGGTAAATAAATACCTTTTTCTATACAACAACTATAAAAAAAAATTTCACACTTCTTCATATCTTAATCATTAAGGTACCTCTAAGAAATTAAAAGCCATGTTTATTGCGTAAGAAACAATAAGAAAAAAATCATAACCCACCAAAAAAAAATACAATACAAACAAATATGATTAGTCAAAAAAAAATCATCATACTTCCTCCAAGAAAATACAAAACAAAAAAAGACTCCCATAGATATTTCCCTCTAATCATCATCATATGGCAGCACTTCAATTTAAATAAAAAAAAAATGAAAAGTCAAGATTATCCTTATCTTACTAATTAATAATTTTGTAAACACAAAGTATATTTAAAGTTACTTTCTAATAAAGCTCAACATGCATGCGAAGTAATCTCTGAAATATTAATTACATGTTTTTACTTACAAAAATAGGAAGTACACTACAATTCTGTCGCGCTCGACATCAATCCACCACATTTCTTAGATAGTTTTAAAATTTTAACATATTTCCGAACACACCCAAGTCTTTTAAACCATGAAATCGCTATGTTTGTCTTCAACAATGAAAACATGGCAAACGAATAAATATGACAAGCTGATAAAGAAAAAAAAAATATGACAAAAATTCAGAAAACAAAACCTTAAAACATAAAAGAGAAACATAATTTTTCGTTTGACTTTCGCTCAAAATGTACTAAAATTATAAAAAAATTACTTATATTAAAAACATAATTAATTATATAAAAACTATTAATAAAATATTTATTAAATAATCAATTATGATTTTCAATATACTTTATTATTTTAAAAGGATTAGTTGATTATCTATTTCTTTTATATAATTAACTATTATTAATATTTTTCTATTATATTAAAAAATAATTAAAATAGAAATATTAAAATAATAAATTAAATTAAATATTTTTCGTTTTATATAATATTTTTTTATTTTAAATATAGTTTTTTATTTATTAAAATTTTATAATATTTTGTTAATATTGTTATTTTAAAATATAATTTTCTATTGTTCAAGATTTTATGATGCTATTTTATTTTAATTGAAATTTATTTCAATTTAATTTATATTTTAATAACTATTTTATATTAAATTATTTTAATTCGTCTAGTAGTTTCAATTCATACTCCTTCATTATATTATCTATGTAATTTAATTTTTTATTCAATTACATTAATTTAATTAATTATAATTTTCTATTCATTTTTCTTCTTCTCAATTTAAATAACTTTACTTCTTTTTTTATTCCTTTTCCAATCCAAACTAATAAAAACATTAGGCACCCTAAATTTAACAAAGAGAACTAGTGTATCTTAACTTTTAATACTATTTACTTTTTTGAATATTTTTAGGATTTCACACACTATGCCATCTTTTTTTCGTTTGTTAGAGGAGATCTTAATACTAATAATAAGCCCTTTGTATTTTTATAATATCTTTTTTTTTTTTTTATCTTTACCCCGCTAAATATTTGTTTCTGACAAAAAAAAAATACACTTTTAGGTATGTTCTTATGCAATAATATATGAATTATATACCTATATCCCTCCCTCCACGCATACATTATATTTTAGTAAATATAAAACTTAAAAACTGACAAGTGACACGACATTCTCGTCCTATCCGATCATAATCAGCAATATTCCCATATTTCACCCTGTCACCAGTTTATCCTTATCAGGATATAATAATGTTATGAAAAAGTACTCAACGATCATAAAATATTTTCAAGAGTAGCTGATAAAACAAATTTAAATTGTTTATAATTATTAAATAACTTTTATCACTCATACTCATTTAATGATCTACTTGTAGATCATAGGACTATACTAGTGCTCCAATTGCAGAAAGGCATATATCCCTCACGTGACATTATGCATGCTGGAGCCACTAGAATTTGACCCTTATATTCTATATTTAAGATCCAATTTAATTTATACACAAAATATGCACCTAGCATAACAGACCTTATCTTATAAAACTTAGAGCATCATATTTTATTAATCTAATACATAATCTATGTGTACTTGTATACAATCCAATAATTTGTAGAGTGAGGAGATTAATTTGACGATAGGCCATGCTTGACATGTGTCATGTCCATGGCCTTATACTGAATTTCAAATGATCCTCTTCTTCTCTTCTCTTGCCCTCCATTTTTACCTTCCATTTTCTACTTATCTCCCTTCCACCTTGCAATCTCTGAACCAAACGTTATCTTTCTTTGTCTTCGCTTCGTATGCACATACCCTTTACCAAGTTCTTCATAAGTCTTCCTTTCACTCTTCCATAAGCAGAAAAGGTGCCTTTTTTTTACACTTCTTCTGAGACTTTCTGTGCTGGGCTGCCATGGGTGTGACACAGTTCAACCCCACATGCTCAAAACCTCGTCTTCACTCATCCCAGCTCTCTTTCCTATCGAGGAATCTCCCCAGACACCGCCACTGTTCTTTTGCGCCACTTCATAGAACTCAACAAGCTAGGATTTCCTGCTCTGTTGCACCAAAGTGAGTAACTTTATTGTTTTCTTTTAACATTTTCAGTTTTCTGCTTCTTGGGTCTGATTGAATTTTCCTCCTTTGACTTCCCAGTGAAGTGCAGGCCCCAGCTGTGACAACCCTGGATCCCAAGAATAAGGCTGAGTGCTATGGTGTCTTCTGCCTTACCTATGATTTGAGGGCTGTGAGTTTCTCTTCCCCTCTCTTCTGTATTTCAACCATGTGTATTTGTTAGTTTTAGTTTGTCTTAAATCAAATTGCATGTTTTGTGTTGTCCATGATTCTTAGCGAATTCCCCAATACTGATTGATTTCTGGGGTTTTCTGGGAGGTTTGTTTGGTACCTGGGAGCAGAATTTGTTAGATGTAGCAGTACTGGTGTCGGTCAATATGTGCATGTTGATGCATAATTTCCTTTGCTGTATTTATTTAGGTTATATACATAGAACTAGATTGGTGTATCTCTGTATTTGACTGCACTTGTTTTGATTCCTTTTATTTTGTTAAGTTTGGTCTATACATATACCTTCTGTTTAAACACCAATAGAAACCGAAAGGCTTCGGTAACATTATTAGTTGTCTTCCATACCAAAACTGTGCTTGGGCGATCTGTCAAAATGTAATCAATGTCTACATTGCAGTATGCATTGTCTTGTAAATCTTTTTTCTCTTTCCAAATTTTAATTTTTATGTTCAATTTAATATACAGTTTAATTTCAGTAAAGAAAGATACTCAACATGAACAATTAATGTATTGATGTTATTTCTTGTGAGATGTTTGAAGGTGGGGAGAGGATAAACATGTGTGCATATGAATCTAATGGCTCTTTTAAGTTATTATAGTTAAATTTGTTGATCTAAGCTGTATGTGTCGTTGAAATATTTGACCAATATTTTTGCAGGAAGAAGAGACAAGATCCTGGAAGAAATTAATTAACATTGCAGTGTCAGGTGCTGCTGGAATGATTGCAAATCATCTACTTTTCAAAGTGAGTATATCTTGGATTTAAAAAAGAATTGTGTCAATGAAGAACACTAGATGTTCAACTTATCTTTCTTTTGTTATATCTATTTGCAATAATGTTTTTACTATATCAGTACTCTCTGATTGAAACTTAGGTTTTCAATTGAATCCAGTGGCATAGTGTAATCCAGATAGTCAATCTCTCAAGTGGACTAAAGTTTTGTCGTTCATGTTGTATCATTACTCTTAGATTAGGATTTTTAAAGTCATTGAAAGGACAATAGGTGCATATCATAAAATTTCTTCTTATCTGTTTTAAGTTGCTGAATAAGTTGTTGTATAGCCATTTCAAAACTGGATTTTTTTTTTCTTTTTATTGATTGAAGGATTTATTGGGATAAACCACCTACACGGATCAACATTACTTTGTATTGTTGACCATATATGTGCAAAATTTTGAGTTATAATTATTTTACTCTTGATAGTGTCATCTCTTCTCTAAACAAATAGAAAGTCACTACTATATACAAAATTTGAGCTTTATGGTTTGAAGATTTATTGGAATCACCATATTCTTGTATCTTTATAGAAAATGAATTTAGCATGAAAGTAAATTGAATATACTGTTTCGTGTTCTAGATAATTTTATTTTGCATAATCACGCAATACTGTTGGTCTCTAGAGCCTGAGTTGATTTATTGTGTCAGCTTGCATCTGGTGAAGTGTTTGGTCCAGATCAACCTATTGCTCTCAAATTACTGGGATCAGAACGGTCAATCCAAGCTCTTGAAGGTTAGCTTTCTGCATATGGCAAATATGCATCTTTTTTTCGGTAACTGTGGTAAATAAACTTGGTATCTATCTGTTATTAGTTGTAGATCTTCCACTTATAATAAGAAAAACTGACCCAGCCTTCTCCATTCTGGTTTGTGGCTATAAAAAAACTGTAGAAAACTAACTAAAGGTGAATGGTGCATCAGTATGTGGCATAACTGAAAGTTATTAGGAAAAGAGAATAAAGGCAAAGCATCAACGAGAAAATTCAACTTACCCAGTGAGAGAGATGAGAAATACAATCAGTAATAGGAATTTGAGTAATAACTTTACTTGAATTTGACTTGTCAGGTCAGAGTAGCTAACGTCAATTGTTATGCTTTTAAATGAAACAAGATACACCTCAATCTTGACTAATATAAGGCGCTGATGTTTTTCATTTGAAATGTTCTGATTAAACTTGCAGGTGTTGCAATGGAACTGGAAGACTCTTTGTTTCCTTTGTTGAGGGAGGTGAGTATTGGTATTGACCCTTATGAAGTGTTCCTAGATGCAGAATGGGCTTTGCTAATAGGTGCAAAGCCTCGAGGACCTGGAATGGAGCGAGCAGACTTGTTAGACATAAATGGGCAGATTTATGCAGCGCAGGTCAAATGATATTCAAATTAAAACCACATTATTACTTTCTGCTAAAGTGCAGTTAGTTATGCTGACATTATACCTTACTACAACAGGGAAGAGCATTGAATGCTGTGGCTTCCCGCAATGTCAAAGTTATAGTAGTGGGAAACCCTTGCAATACAAAGTAAGCTTCTTTTTTATGTGTAAACATGAAGTTACAACTTGTGCTAGTTTATGCTAATGTTCTTGTAAAATGCAGTGCATTAATATGCTTGAAGAATGCTCCTAACATTCCTGCAAAAAATTTCCATGCTTTGACTCGCTTAGACGAGAACAGAGCAAAATGTCAGGTAACAAAGTTTATAGCTGTCCCCTTTTCAAAATTACCCTACCATTTTAGAATGACATCTATCTTCTCTGTATTGTCTCAATAAAATTCACAGCTAGCCCTCAAGGCAGGTGTCTTCTATGATAAAGTGTCAAATGTGACAATATGGGGAAACCACTCAACTACTCAGGTCATTGAAGAATCATTACCAGAATAATGAGCATTAACTGGATTTCTGTAACTCTCTTTTATGATATGGTGTTACCTGTTATCTTGTTAATAGGTCCCCGACTTCTTAAATGCTAAAATTGATGGTTTGCCAGTCAAAGAGGTGGTTAAGGATCATAGGTGGTTGGAGGAAGAGTTCACTGAAAAGGTTCAAAAGGTAATATTTTGTAAGTAGAATCCATAGCTAAATACATGATGTAAGAGATACGTGGTTTCCTTGTGCTAAAAGCTGACAAAGTGATTGTTTGATTGGTAGAGAGGTGGTGCACTTATTAAAAAATGGGGAAGATCATCAGCAGCATCAACTGCTGTGTCAATTGTTGATGCCATTCGATCTTTAGTAACTCCTACTCCTGAGGGTGATTGGTTTTCTTCTGGTGTAAGTTGATACATCTGAATGACCTCATGCATTTACTTGTTTAAGAATTAGATGAGCTTTTCAGCAAGACTACACCTTTTTGAAATGGCAGGTATATAGCAATGGAAATCCTTATGGAATATCTGAGGGTATTGTTTTCAGTATGCCATGTCGATCGAAAGTAAGCTTGTTTACTGTATTCTTCATTCATTTTAACTTCTAAAATTTACTTTATTCCTCCTATGATGAAAGCTTTGATCCATTAGGGCGATGGTGATTATGAACTTGTCAAGGATGTCATGTTTGATGACTACCTCCGGCAGCGGATAGCAAAGGTAAGAATGAAAATTCATACATTACATACCATTATATATACAGTTTAACTTCTATTCATGTGTGCCTTAGCAATATTTATTTGAATGTTGTGATAAAATAAAAAATTAAGTTCTTTAAATGAAATAAATTTCTCATAAAAGCTAAAAGAATGCAGTGAAAAAATGGATTGCACACATGACCTTCAAATCTTCAAATCTGAGATTTTCAATGAATTGGAAGCTATCTGGGTGGTCATGTTTGTGAGTGAAATTAGTTACTTGAGTTGAATCCAGTTTTAAAATGATTCAATTACCATCTTAAAATTGAACACTAGATATCATAATTGAATCTTATTATTGGATGAACCATCAACTTTGATACTAGTTGGGTCTTTTGAGGAGATATGGAGGTGATTCAATACCAATGAGTCATAAATAAATATATATAAGAAATTAATCTAAAACCTTAAAATAATGAGTTTCAGTTTTTATTATATATTGTTTAATTTTTTCATTTCTACTTAATATAAGATTCAAACTTAGATTCAAATAATATTTTGCAGACTGAAGCTGAGTTGTTGGCTGAGAAGAGATGTGTGGCTCACCTAACGGGCGAGGTAAGCATCATATCACCGTATTATTAGTTATTTATGCTTATATTCATGATGATGCTAACTGTTATCTGAAACATAAATTCTCCATCTTAGGGAATTGCTGTTTGTGATCTACCTGGTGATACCATGCTCCCAGGAGAAATGTAACAAGCCTTCCTCCTTAATGCCAAAGCAGATACTCAAATCTGTGTCTTAAAAGGTACTAGTTAGGGAATCAATAAATAAAATGTTTCTATTGAGAATCATGATGGGATACATTAGCAAGTTTTATATTTATCTCTAAAAAAGTTCACTTTTGATTCCTTAAAAAGTGTCTTAGGGTATGGGCTAGCATTCTCGTGTTGGAGTAAAATCACAGTAATTGATGTAGAATTATGGGATTTGAATGCTGAAAAAATGAATAAGTAATGTCATGATAAGAGTTTGGAAGCTGAATTTTCTGTGTTTCTTACAAACATTCCATGTATCATTTTATAAGAAATGTAAAAGTAATAATAGAACAAGTTTAAGAATTGAATTTCCATGTACTGTTAATATATTTTGTTTATGAAGTCACCGTAAGTGTGAGTTTGAAAGCAATTATTATTAAAATAAACAATTTTACTATGTATAATAATCTATAATTGAAGTTGAATATCTTCTAATTAATTTCAACATTTAAGTATATTTTTGGTTACCGAAGATGTAATTTTTTTTTATTTTACTTTCTACAAAACTATCTATTTTTAGTCCTTGTTAAAAGATTTAATCACGTCATTCTTGTTAGATATGAAGACTATATAAATGGATAAAGATTTTATGGATATTAAAAAAAGTGGTTAAATTTTTAGATACTAAAAACATTTGGGTTCGATGTGGAGATGACCGAGCATTTAATTATTTGTATAACTTAACCACGAAGGTTAGAATTTGAATTATAGTAAACAAATCAAAATAAAATATTTCTCTAACATCTTCCTTACTTCTAAATGGAAATAGACCAAGTTGTCCAGTAGATGGGAAGCCTATGACTTGGTCGAATTAAAGTCTGATAAGTTAACATGTTATTTATTTATATTCAAAAAATTATACATATTATAATTTAATATTTTGATAAATTAAAATCTCATATCATAAGTAAAATAAATATTTAAGATAAAAAATATATAATATAAAGTTTATTATAACTTATTATGTTTTTGGTTTATGCTTAATTTTCTATTATAGATAAAACTTATGTACCCACACACAACCTAAGAAAATTCTATATATAGACAAGGTGGCCAAACTTATTTGGGAATTCTTTTTTTATATTCATAAAAATTCTCTTTTCATTGTTTCTCTTTCTAAATAAATAATATTTAATATTTTTTCCTTTATTTTCAGGCAGCAAAACAATGCATCCTATTTATGGGTAATAGCATAAAATTTATTACATTAATAGAAAAAAAGACATTTATCGTCGGTTCTGAGAGACTTTTATTATCGGTTCTGAGAGACTTTTATCGTTAAGTCCCGAACCGACGTTGACCAAGGAGACGTTAAAAATGACGTCGGTTAAACAATCGACGTCATGTAATCCACCACCACGTCAGTTTTAGCCAAACAACCGACGTGGTGTTGTCATTTTTTAAAAGAAAATTATAAATTGATAAATCTCTAATCGATACAAGAAAACATCACAAAAAATTTTAGAATTTTTTAGCAAGTGTGGATATGTGAAATCAAAGGCTACAATATAAAAAATAAATGAAAAATAAGAAAAAAATAAAAAAGAAATCTTAATCGATGGAATTTTGGAATTTCGGAGGCCCAACTGCCTGTTGGGCAAGGGTTTCGTTACCCCATTTTGAACAACTTTTATTTTTGGAGTGTCTAAATCCGAGTTCTCTATCAAAAGTTATGGCCATTTGAAGTTTTTTTGCCCTAAATTTTTGAAACCCTAAATCTATAGTAAACTTATACAATGTAAGAACTCTACCATCAAATATATACTAAATCAAGATGCTGATAAAAAATTTGGGGCAAAAATAAATTTCTAACTATTTTTAATGAATTTACGAAATTGCTAACCTCTTGCTAGGGGTGTCGAACCAAGCATCCAACCGAGATTGTCAAGAAGCTTGTGCACACCAAACGAATGTGGAAGAAGCCCAAACGAACACTACCAAAATCACAAAACGCAAACAAAAAGTCAATAAAATACCACAATCAGTGAAAGCAAATGAACATGGAGGAGAAAGGAACAACTAAAAGCTTGAAACTAAGGGTACCTCGAACGAAGCTTAAAACGAAAATGGCACTGCTTAAACGAAGCTCTCAATGTAAATGAAAGACTAAGAGTGAAATAAAACTGAATGGAGAACCTAAGGAGCTCGAAACAGAGCAAAAAGATGCAGAACAGTGAACCGAGAACACGCACGCAGTGGAGGGAGAAGAAAAGTGAAAGTGAAAACGCGTGGGTTAAAACAAACATAATCACGTCAGTTAAGAGCTTATAACCGACATTTTGTTGAACCCTAATTTTACCCAAAATCCACCCCCAGT
>Ga0209489_108761_pt1 | contig 13395 bp, 8 predicted proteins | sample SiratrowhiteBW_FD_187527 | JGI IMG/M metagenome (GOLD analysis project Ga0209489, IMG submission 187527) | Root nodule microbial communities of legume samples collected from California, USA - Siratro white BW (SPAdes) (version 2) | ecosystem: Host-associated > Plants > Roots > Nodule | place: USA... | reverse complement strand
ACTAAAAAATATCTAGTTAGTTAATTCAGTTTCTATATTTTTTATATTAAAATCAATTTAATCTAATTCATTTTAATTTTTTACCATCTTATGTCACAAGGGTTAATTAGTAATTTCAAAAATATATCAATTAAAAAAATAAAAACAAATCTATAACATCTATCAAATCAATCCCAAACTTTCATAATCAATCCCTTCAAATCCATTCAAATCTTATCATCCATCCATTAATCCAAACAACCCTCTCATCCACACACAATTCACTCAAATCCCTTTAAATCCATCCTCTCAAATCCACTCCTCCAACCAAACAAAGCCTAATAGAAAAGATTCATCTTTTTACACCCGCATTTCATTTAAGAATATTTTGAATTATACAAATTAAAATACAAAAATTATATATTAGATTAGATAATCTAAAATACATAAATTTAAAATATTCTAAATTACAAAATCTGAAATATAAAAATTGTATTCTTAAATTACACAATTTAAAATAAAAAAAATTATCACCGATATTACATTCTGGATTATGTAATTCAGATTACATTATTTTTTATTCTCGAGTATACAATGTAAGATACAAAAATTATATTCTAAATTACAGACAATGATAAATTTAGAAGAGTATGTTTTTAATATTTTTGAAAGAATTAGGTGAAGGAGGAGGAAACCATGTAGGTGCAAGAAGCAACGGCCTCAAGTTAAATGTATACAATCTTTTGGGCTTTGACGTTTTTATCTGTTAGGCTGAGGCTTACATAAAAGGACTTCTATTCACACCTCCTATTTGTTCTTAACAATATGCATAGTTTTTTCTTTTGAAAAATACTTTTATAAAGATTAGTTTTCGTAATGTTAAATCATATAGAAATCAGTCTTCATATCATCAACAAAGAAATGAGTTTCTCTAACGTTGTCCAACAAACAATATATAATGAAATTAGTTTTCATTGTTTATTGTGAGTTGACGCAAGGAGGCGTGAGTTTATAATACACAACTCTCTTAAAGTAATCATCTATCAGAGAATAATCGGGTCTTTTAGTTTTTGGAGCAAACCTACCATTTTTGTTCTAAGGTAAGAAAAAGATGTTGGACAAAAGAAGAGAGTCCAAAGTAACATTTCTAAGGTTTGTGGTAAAAGAGAGAAAACAAAATGAGTATAAAATCAGCAAAACAAAATTAACTGTATTTAAAAAGATAAATACTTACTTTCATCAGAAAGTATGTAAGTCATATACAGTTCGGTATCGAAAGAAACAAAAAGAGAACTTCAATATAAATCTTTACCATATTTATTCGTAAAGAAATATTTAAAATAGTAGTGTTATTTTCCTTTTATCATATCTCAATAATCGAACACAAAGTAATTTAATCATAACAAATTGCAATGGATTATTGGTAAGATATAGTTTATTTAGGTTAAAATATATAATTTTAAATTGAATGAAAAGTGAATATATCTTTTGAAAATTTCCTGTAAATGGATTCAAACAATTTATTTTTCATTTATTATGTTTCAAACTTCTAAATTCTTTACATTCGTTTTACATACACAGGATAATTTTGTGATAATATTTTAAATCATTATTTTTATTATGACTATTATTATTATTATTATTATTATTATGAGTTTATTTGTAAGAATAATATTAAATATAATATTATTAATAATAATATTATTAATATTATTATTAATAACATAATATTAATATTAAAACTATTAATAATGTTAATCATATTAATATTAATATTATTATTAATGTAATATTAATATTAAAAACAATAATAACATTATTAATAACATTAATATTAATAGCAATATTAACAATTATTAATATTAACAATATTAATAATAATACTAATATTAATACTAACATTAATAATATTAACAATAATATTAATAATAATATTGATAACAAAAATATTAATAATAATATTAAGAATAGTATTAATAACATTAATGATAACATTTAATTAATAATAATATTAATAATAAAAATAATAATTTTAATGTTATTATTATTATCAATATTATTATTAATTTTAACATATTCGTGTGTAAATATATATATATATGATAGTATTAAGTAAAATTCGTAGACAATACTAAATTTATCTACAATTTTTTATTAATTTTTAATAATTAGTAGGTAAATTAAAAATTACTTGTAGTGTCTAAATAAGTAAAGGTATTGACTTTGTATATCAATGTTTTGACATTTTCTTGGAAAGCGCTTTAAGAGTTGGAGTTGTTTTTCTTGTAAAGGAAGGTACATAACGATACACAATGGAAATTGACCTAAAATATGATTTAATTTGGTTTTAACATGGTGTAGATGTGTTTAACATGGTTTGATTTGGTGTAGATCATTGAATTTTTGGTGGACTAAAAATTAAAGTTAGATATACAATTTTGAAGTTGTTTTCGAGTATTGTGAGGTAAAATTCTATATCAATATGTAAAATTGAATTTTGTAGTCCTTTACAATAAAATAAGGCATTTGAAATTATTTTGGAAACTAAAATTATATAAAATCATTTAAAGTATGCTTTGGACATGTTTGTGAAAATTGGTTGTCTGCATATATACCACTTAAGTGTTAGTTGTCATGGAATAACATCCAAGTGATGATATTTATTGCATGCACAAAACACAATATCATTTAAGCATCTAACTGGTTGCTCAAGTTATAGAACTATAGTGAAATCATGATTTACATTTGAGCAAAAGATATGTCAAACAAATATTCTCTTCTCTAGAATACTTATTACTAAGCAATGAATTATTACTCAAGTAATGAAGAGTTTAAGATTTAAGGTATAATCTAAAAGTAGTGACTTGATGCACAAAACCACATCATTCCAATAAGCAATAACACCATGTTAATAAGCAATAACACCATGTTTGAGTGACAAAAGTCAATATTGGTTTCCTCATTATTAAAAGAAAGATAGTGTTATCTCTCTCCTTTATATCCATTATTACTTTAAGTGACATGAGTTTTTTTTAAAAAAGTTAAATATTATTTAAATGATATGTTTATAATTTGAACAATGAATTTTCTCTTGATAAAGACATATCACATCATATATTATTATATTATAAAATTATATGCATATTATATATTATCTACTAGAATAGATATTTATATGTTTAGGTGTTATATAATTTATATGTTTATATTATTTCTACATCTACTTTTACAATTTTATAACTATTTTTAATGTTATTTTATGTTTTGTTATCATTATTTTAACATCAATTTGATGTGTTTTAGTCATATTTGAACTATTGAATATTAAATCAATTCTTTGATTAATTTAATGGCTAATTTAATTTTAAAATATTATCTAAACCAATAACACATGGATTAGATAGGATTAATATAGAAAAATGGAAAATTTTGAATAAATAAAAATTAATTTGTAATGATTAATCATTTTAAAGATAACTTTTTTACTAAACATTATGATTATACAATGAAAAACACAAATAATTAAATTAGATAATGAAAATAATAATTAAAAACATAATATTTACTTATGATGAAAAATTATTTATTATTTTTTTAACAATTGCATAAACATAATGACTATCAAATTAAAATTTTATAATTTTTTATTAGTTGGTTGAGTAAATTTTTATACACTATAGTTACCTACATAAATTAAACTTGATATAGATTATATTTATATATTTTATAAAAAAACAGTGTTGTATTTTAACGGGTTAAACTGATTTTTAGCATTAACTGTTATTATTCATATTAAGAAAAGTTTTCATTTTAATTAATTACAAAATAATATAATACACGACACTAGAGCTTTATAGCAAGAAAAACAATACTTTATAATCTTGTCTTATTAAAATAAAACTATCTGATGATAATAAAATGAAATTATTGCATGTTTACAAGGAACTGTGTACATAGCATTTCTCTTATCCCAATTGGCCGAAAATAATCGATGTGGTCCCCGTGGAAGTGAACTGTGACAGACGAACTTGCTTGAATATTGTGTAGAAAACTATCTCAATCTCATCAACAGCTTCAGATGTCACGTGGAATTCGACAAGTTTATAAGCTGCCAACTACACAATCATGAACTAATCCCCTTATTACTTTCGCTTTTTAATTTAATAACAAAAATCCTGACAGAGGCCTACATGCTCTAGATTGGTCCTACTAAATTTGGCTGCTCTTGATGACGAAGCTTCTTGTGAAGTTCTACAGTGGCCCCTTAGATTCTGCCTTATTGAAACTTTTAAATAGACTTTGTACGTTAATGATGCATCCCAGTCCAATCTAATATCAAAATTAAAAGCAAAAATGCTGGTGCTTGCGTAGCGCATGGCTTATTTCGGGTACTTTCACGTATAACCGCGACAAATTATAGTATGGTGCAAACAAATTGGCTCCATTATTCAAAACAATGGTATATTATATATGATTGAAAGTGTATTCGTTCATTTCTTGTGTTCTCCGCTTATACATTCTTAATCACCATGGCTCTCGAGTCCACAAGCCACCAAACTCCTGACTTGTATTGCAGTGAAGTAACCAGCGAAGTGATTCACTTGGAGGATTCTGATGAGGGGTTGAAGTTGAACTATGCTCTATGGGGAGACTTCGACAGTGATGAAAGTTGTCTGTTGAGCTTATTAGAATCCGAAAATGAGCAAGTACAGGAACAAACAAAGTCCCCAGGAAAACTTGACAAGACATGGCTGGTTAATGCTCGAGAAGAGGCCATAAATTGGATCCTAAAGGTGCATACATTGCTTGCATGCTTCCAAGCACTTAAACATGGCTTTACATGTAACTAGTTTTTGATAGTTTGTATCTCAATTTGCAGGTGCATGCTTACTACAGTTTTAGACCCGAAACAGCTTATCTTTCAGTAAATTACCTCCATCGTTTCCTCTTGTCACACACCTTGAGGGTATAGTAACTTCTATTCAAATTGGTTTAATTGGTGAAATATAAATAAAATGTTTGTTTTAACAAAGTGGCATACTTGTGCAGCGTGATAAAACATGGCCTATGCAGCTGCTATCAGTTGCTTGTCTTTCACTAGCAGCAAAAATGGAAGAAACCAAAGTGCCACTTCTTTTGGACTTACAAGTGATCGAGTCAAGGTTCCTTTTTAAGCCCAAAACAGTTCAAAGGATGGAACTTTTGGTTATGGCCAGTCTCAAATGGCGATTGCGCACTATAACCCCTTTTGATTTTGTCCATCTTTTCATTGCCAAGCTCTCATGTTCAGCTTCCACATGGGGGGATTTAAGTTACACTATCTCTCGTGTCTCAGATGTTATTATCAGAACATGTCTAGGTATCAAAACTTTTACCCTTTACCCGTTACCACTTTATTGCAATATCTTAATGGCTGCTAAGTACTAACGTTGATGAACATTTCACTAGTCATGGATTTCTTGGTGTTTTCACCATCCACAATAGCAGCATCTGCTCTGTTATGGGTAACCAATCACTGCGTAGAAGACATGAAATCAGATTGCTTCCACAAGAATATAAACATTGTAAGTGCCGTTGTAGTAAGAGGCCGATGTGAGATAGATAATTGATCAATTATAATTTATGATCAAGGGTATTTTCTAATTTTCAAATCTTTGATGTTTATATTGTTAATTTTGGATGTAGGAGATGGTGCAGAAATGTTACAAACTGATGAAGCAGAAACAGATCATTGGCCTATCAGAACTTTATTGGGCAAAGAGTTTTCAATTATTGCCCCGGAGTCCCACCTGTGTGCTTGATCGTGCAGCTCTGCGAGAAAACTGCGATGCTTACAAGCCCTGACTTGAAGCCTTGCGACATGTGTCTCTAGCCAAGGAGGCAAAAGCATTGCTTTCAAATTGTCCACTTCTCATTCATTATGATTTCTTTGATTTGGTGTGATTGTGATTGTGTGTGAGTCTTTCCATAAGGTTCATTTGATTGGGTGTGCATTTTCAACAAGGTTCATCATGGAACATTCTGACTGTAAACGACTTTCATTTTTGAAAAGAAACACCAAGTTGTGCCTTTCTTTGTTATGTGAGACATATTTTTCTCACAGGGAGTAAATAAAATTCCTCATTTTTGTGAGAAGCTCTCTCCCAAATTGCAGAGTTGAGTTAACTCAGATTACATAATCATAGCAAAGTCTGTTCAGGAGAAAAGAAAGAATTGAATACCAAATGATGTAATCTTCATCCAATCAAACAAAATAAATATAGTAAGGAGAATTCAACTATGTAATGTTCTGTAAATAGCTAAAGAGAACAAGGTACCAGGTAATAAGAAATATGTGAGACAAATTAAACATGTTTTTAGTTGAATTCAAAACTTGTACAAGTACAATTTACGATAATCATTATTAGGTACTGTATGCTATCAAATGGTGTACAATATTCGCTATAGAATCTTAGTAAGCGTAACAAACAATAAGCAGTACTACTAAACCTTGTCTAATCCATATTTCCACTAGCAAAAGACTGCTACAACATTAATCATAGATTTAGCCTTCACGAATTCCACTGCTACAACATTTCTTCCACAAATCAGTTTTAGACTTTTGGGCAATTGATGCAACACAAGAAGAATGTGTTTCCCCCTATTATCGACAGTTTCAGTTTGCAATTATTTTTTTTTTAATAAGATTAATCGGAGTGAAAGCATAAACGAGGTTTGCACTCATCACCTCGGAGACAAAGTACATAAAAGTTTCACCAAATGTTTTCATTTGGCCTTTGCCCATTTTTAACATTGAATTTATTAAATTTTCACCATTAGTTTGATCAATTTATAAGTTAAGAATTCTCCACTACTTCAATATGAAGTTTTTATATTGGTCATTTAGATCAATTGGTGAATTCATATAGATATAACCAAGTTAGAAAGTGTAAAAATTTAAAAACAGATTAATAAGCGATATAGGAAGTAAGTTTCTACGCTGTTATTGAATGTAATTAAGGCATGTAGAATGTGGTTTTAAAAAAAAAAATATTATGTTTTGAAATTTCTAACTGGACGGAAAATTATGTCAGAAAACTTGATATTTGGATTTACCAAATGTTAGTAATAATTACATTATCCAAATATGAAAATGATTTAGATCTAAAAAATTAAAATACATGAAATGAAAATTTAAGAGAGTAGACAAATATGCATACGCGATATTTAAGTAGATTTATAACAAACAATATATGTGTAAGAGATTAAGTAGAAATGCTAGGACTGAAAGTGATTAAGGAGTAAAACATTTAATCTGGTGATGGATAAATCGAAGGTAAAGTGGTGATGGCAACCACGAGAGGATAACTGAAAGAGAAGATACTGTACCTGGAAGAAAAGGAAAAAAGTGATAACACTATAACGAAATGAGAAAACGATTATCAAAATGTGAAAGTCAGAAAATAAAAAAGATGAGACATTAAGTTGTGTGTGAAAGAAAAGGAGAGCCAAAATAAATAATAAGATGTTACCTGACTTTGCAAATAGATTTGAAAAAAATAATTTAACAAATAAGTCTACAGAAACAACTTCACTATACATTTAAAGAAATAATAAAAATAGATATTTCATCACTATTAAAATGGATTTAATATGCCCCATATTATATGGTTTATATTTTGCACTAATGTACTATAACATATTACATTAAATTTTACTAGAACATAATGTAATAAGTACCAACTTATTTAAAAAATTGCAACCATTTTTTTATATCTTTTTCTTGCCAATCACTCATTCAATATTAACTTATTAAAACTTAAACATAAGATAATAGTCTAATTTAAAAGACTAGTTTATTAAGTGAGAGAATAGAAAGACGGTTAGACACAATATTAAATAACTTATCTTTCTTTATGTGACTCTAAGATAATGTTAATAATAAGTTATTCCAAATTTAAATATATGTTGATCAAGGGAGTTTCTTAAGTTTGAATAAAAATACTTGATTTGAAAGAATTAATTAGGCAATATATGGAAGTCAAGTTTTTCCTCTTTCTATTAATAATATTATTGATTTTTTAGTAATTGCAAAGAGTCCCTTAGTTAATCTTGTAAGACTAACAACTATTACTTACTGTATTTGGATGATGTGGAGGATGAGAAATCATGTTAGACTTCAACAAAAGATTTCTATCTGCTCGGCTATTCAAATTGTTAAAGATTTCATCGAAATGACGGGTAATTCTTCCAAGAAATATATGCGTAATGACATTGTTGACTTCTCTTGTTTGATGTTTTTTGATATCACCACACATTGTTAGAAAGAGACCTCTCCTATTTAGATTATTTGGAAATTCCCTCATTTTTTCAATTGGGTGAAGGTCAAGGTGCTACTAGAGGGTATTCAAGTTTTGCAGCATGTGCAGACATTTTTTGTGGTAGCAGGAGTGAATATATAGGTAGGTTCTCCTCTTCCTTCTGGTACAAAAGTCTTTATATGCTAAGGTTATGAGAGTCATTTTGGCTATTGAGCTTGCTTGGAGCAAAGACTTCATATGTATTTGGCTTGAGTGTGACTCTTCCATACTGTGTCAAGCATAACATTTAGTTCATTTAATCTTATTTCTTGGTATTTGAGAGGGAGATGGAGAAAGTGTATAAAGACATGTAAAGAAATTGAATTCAAAGTTTCTTATATAATCTGTGAGTGAAACCATTGTGCTGACAAACTAGTTTCATTTGGTCTCGAGAATAAGTTAGATTTTAAGTGAGATTTTAAGTGGTACGATGTCTTAATTGTTGTTATTAAATTAAACTTGTTTTCATAATAGGTATCAACTCCCTATGTTTCATTTTGTTTAGATTGATTGCAGAGTGTTTGTCATCTTTTCTTGTCATCGATTTAACTTAGTCCCATCATAATTTTGTATCTTTTATTTTTCTTATTAATAACATATTTCTTACCTGACTTTTGATATTAGAAATATTAACCTAAAAGTTTATATTAATATCTATAATAAATTTTATAAAAAAAAAAGTTTTGACTGTCAAATGATTATTCGCTCTTTTTTACTTTTGCTTCTTCCGTAGATAGCCAAAGGAAAATTCTATGAATGTACTCAATATTTTGTTGTCTACCATACCACCACGACAGGAAACAAGCACAGTGGTAGTTTAAAGCCAAGTTTTAAAAAGTGATGGGCATGTGTATTCATTTTCTCAACCTCTATGAAAGGTTGTACGGATTGAGGAGTTAAACATCATCAACCTAGTTTGCTTCAAATGGTGGACAAAAGATTAAAACAAAAGGAGGAGCCTTTATGTAAGTATAGAGGGGAACATCTCAGGAAGGAAGATCAGAGGGTTGAAATTAACCAATTAGTAAGGACAAGATTCACGCTCCAACAATCATAAACTACATTTTATCATTGCTGTTTTCAGTATGTGTATAACACTGTCGTATCAATCATGGTATGGCCTAGTTAAGTATATTGGTCATGATGAATGATTTAAAAGACGAAGGTTCTCATGCCCACATACTATAACCCCTGTTTCATCATCATCATTTATAACTCATTTGTCAACGTTACACTGGACTCACTTTTCCCACTTAGTTTTAAACAGCACCAGCTTTCTATCCTATGAAATCATATTACTTCAAGTAACATTTTTTTTTTCTTTTTCGACCTATACATTACAATTATTTTTTATCTGGTTCCTATAATTAAACATAATAATTTATTTTCTATATTAAAAGTATTTTGATTATATTACCTTATTTAATATTGTTAAAACACTTTTGTATCGGGTTAATAATTATAAAAGACAATGAACATAAGAATATTTAGAGCGTATAATATGTTAAAAAAATAAACAGTATCGGTATAAAGAAATACGGATTGATATAATTGTTTGGTAATTTTTATTAAGGTAAAAAAGTGTGATTATTTATGGAAGATGATTTTAGAAAAGTTATATAGAAATATATAAATAAATGTATATTTTTGTATAATTATATATTGGTGTAATTATTTCAAGTTAACATGGTTGTGTTAATTGCAAAGGTCATACTTGATATAAGACGAAATAATGATGTAGGTTTGACTAGGTGTCTGGGATTACTATTTTGGACTGTTTCATGTGTGCAATGTATATTTGTTTTTTTTAAATTCTTCTTATCGAGTATAGAACAGATTCTAAATTGTAATATGGAATAGCTGATAAGTACAACTCTACATTTATTACTGTTCGAATGTCAAAAGTTTAAAACACTACTTTTTTCTCAAATAAATATAGTTATATGAAACTAAAACTTATTTTAAACAGTATTTTTTATATATGATTGTATTTAATTATAAATTTTTAATTTAAATAAAAAGTTCATAAATTATATAGTCGAGAAAATTATAAAAATATTTAACTGTTAATTAACCCATAGTTTGATTTGATAAAACGTGTTTTTATTTAAAAAAGTTATACGGAAAATGGTTAAAAGCGGATTGTTTACTATTTTGATTTTCTACTTCCACTATTTATATATACAAATACAACTTTTGAAAACATGAAACAAAAATAATTAAAAGTAAAAAAAGAAGTCTTCTCAAATTGAACGACTTCTAATATTTCTCACCGGAAATTGTTCTAATCAAACAAACACTACGAATTTTTTAAGGCTCTGTTTACTCCGCATATGGATTTGCAGCCAAGATACAAACCAAAGAAAGAAATTGCTTCCTCCACCCTACATTTCCTTCCTGCATCCCATCAAATGTTTAAAAGAACTTTGATGTTCTTGTGAATGAAGACAAAATGGGGAGGAGGTGCTGCGAAGGAGCTGCTGCAGAGGTGCTATGAAGGTGCTGTGAAAGGAGCTGTTGCGAAGGCGCTGTGAAAGGAGTTGTTGCGGAGGTATTGTTGTAGAGCGGTAAACAAGTAACAGTCGAGTGGTGGACGAGCCCCAGTGGAGCAGTGGTGGAGTGGAAGATATTTTAAGTTCGTTTTGATTTGAACGTAGGTAATGTTACGAGGGTATGATGAATTTTTTGGTTTGGTGTCACGGTGGGGGTGGAGTGTTGAATTTTGGAAATCGTTTTTCAGAATTTAATTTTTTTTCAAAGTTTTGGTTCATTTGAAAAAATGTTTTCCAGAATGAAAATTTGATTTTAGAAAAATATTTTTCAAAATATATTTCCGAAAAAAAGTTTCCAAAAGTGACTTTTATATTTGGGAAAATATATTCCGGAAGTCATTTTTGAATTTCTAAAAATGTTTTCTAGAATTACATTTTACACCTCCAAAATACATCTCGAAAAAAGCTTTTCGTAAGTCATTTTTACATCTTAAAATGCATTTCAAAAAATTTATTTCGTAAATCATTTTTATATTTCAAAATACATTCCAAAAAACGTTTTCCGAAAACTAAGCCAAGAATAATTTTAATATTTTACAGATATGATAGGGTGCAGGAAGTAAATAAAGGGGTGCAGGAAGTAATTTCCACCAAAGAAACGCTATGAAAGCGCAAAACTCAATGTATAAAAAATCAATAAAAAAAACAAACAGAAAGCGAGAACGAAATTTTACTGGGCTTTTTGTTTTCACTGAGAGGAAGATTCCTGAAGAAAGCAATCCTTATCATATATTTTGATGTAATTAATTTTAATATTAATTTATTTATATTAATATTTATTTCATAATAAGATAAATATAATTAATTATTACTATAATAATACTACTTATTACGAATAATAATAATAATAATAATTATTATTATAATAATAATAAACTTAGAAAATTATAAAATAATAATAATAAGATATTAATAAAAATATTAATAACAAACTTATAAAACAATAATAAAAATAGTATAATTATGAAAATAAAATACTAATAATATTAATGTTAAAAATTGTAAAAAATAATTATAATAATAAAAGTAATAATAATAAACTTAAAAAATATAATAATAATTAAAATAATAATATATTAACAATAATAAATTAATTTTTATTTTTATTTTAAATAATTGATCATATTATAATTCCATCAATTAAAAAATAATAATTTATTAATCACACTAATAAATTAATCATATTTTATTTTAACAATAATAAATTTATAATTTTATAATTTTATCTATTAAAAAATATTTTACCAATCACATTATTTATAAATTTTTGTGAACTTTTATTTCATTTTTTCACAATCTTTTCCGTAATCTAAATATAATTTTTTTACGGTCATCTTCGTCTCAAATTCATTTCCTTTTTCCTCTCTTAATTTCATCATCAAATCTAAATATATTTCGAAAGATACGAAAAATTAGATGAAAGGTTAGTCACTTAACAAAATTTAACCCAACTAAATTGTCATAGTAGCCAAAGTAAGATATATTTGTTTCCTTTTCTATTTACTTTAAATCAAAATCTATATATTAATTAGTTAATCGTGAGAATCTGTTTGAGGCTTGATTAACTTGTATATATATATATATATGCATGCTTCAGGAAATATATTCATTTATAGAGAAAACAAGTAAAAATAACAATAAAGTTAATGGTTATATGATAAGTGTGGTTGTAACATCAAGCGTTTTTTTTATTGAATTTCAGTAAAATTACCAATTTCAGTTAAACTAAATATTTTCTTAATAGGCTAATTTCTACTGAATGTGTCTTCAGAGATTAGACGCGTTCAAGTTAGGTAGCTCACGAGCTTCGGCAGGTGGGTCCAATCCTTTTGGGCCTTTTTAAGCTTTCAAAGTACTTTTTGCACATATTTAATGTTTATGTGCGAATTTGTTGGGCCATGTTAAAGCTAGCCAATCCTTCTGACATTGAGTCAAGGTCCAAAGATTAAGCTATATTCATATTGGATTTAATTATCAATTTAAAATTTTATATGTTGGTATGATAATTTTTTTAACCATATTATTCTTACGAAGAGTCCACCAGTTTTTGTTAATAGATAATCTTAATCAGAGAACTTAATTAGATATATTTAGTACACTCTTTCTTTTTTGTTATATTTCTTTTGTTTACGAGATCTAAATTCAAAAACTTCGTTGATTTGTTTGAATCAAATGTAACTCAAACCCAGGATTCTTTAATATTGATATAAAATATTTTGAATTTTCCTTCTTAATTTTCTGGTAAAATTACATTTTAACTTCAACAAATTCCAAAAATACAATGTATTCCTGTGTAAAGTTATTAACACTGACACATTTTTATTCTTGATAATCAAGAACAACTCAAATTATGTATAATTTAGAATTTTTTCACGCGTGTAAAAATATTTTGTTTTAGTTGGATTTACACTTCTAGACTGACTAAATAAAATTTCTTCTTATTTATTTTTTTTAGTCACTCTAAAAATGCTTAAATGCAGAATGATAGAAAAATTTCACACACACACACACATATATATATATAT
>Ga0209489_108759_pt1 | contig 13396 bp, 12 predicted proteins | sample SiratrowhiteBW_FD_187527 | JGI IMG/M metagenome (GOLD analysis project Ga0209489, IMG submission 187527) | Root nodule microbial communities of legume samples collected from California, USA - Siratro white BW (SPAdes) (version 2) | ecosystem: Host-associated > Plants > Roots > Nodule | place... | reverse complement strand
AAAGTGTAATAAGTGTGTTAGATATTTCTATATGTAATAATTAGATGTAAGACTAGGATGTTTTGTCTTGTAGTAGTAAGGTTTGTCTATATAAAGAAGCCTTCCCTAGAGTCGAAGGCATGAGTTTAGAGGAGTTCGAAAGAAGTTCGAATATGTTCTCTCTTCCCTTTCTTCTAAATAAAACCTTGTAGATGTTTTCACTCCATGCTTGCTCTGTAAGTTTTTATCGCTTTTCATTTCTATTTTCAAAAATTTTACCTCCGCTGCATACTGCATAAATCTTCATTATATCTTGGAGAGTATATAATTATAAAAAATGAAGATTTGTATTTAAGAAAATGTTAGAAACAAAGTTTAGAACCAATTATTATCTTTTTAAGCTTATATAAAAATACAAAGATAATGTTGAAAGAATAATATATATAAAACATTTGTTTTAAAAAAATAATATTTTTATTGGTTAAAGTAGAGTATTGAGTCTTTTGGGATTAGCAAAACTATGTAATTCTTTAATCTTGTAAGTTTTAGTAATGTTTTTTTAAAGTATTTCTTTATTATCTTAAGTGGTTTTAATCTTAAAGAAAAATTAAGATAAGTTAATCAAATATAAGTTGTGTACAATTTAGAGAGATTAGTGTATTTTTAATAATTTCGAGATAATTTTGTTTGTTGTAATCTAGATTATTTTATTAGTGAAAATTTTCAAGATTTATGTTTAAAAGATAAATAAACGTAATTCATATTTAGGATGAATTAGTATAAATTCTTATTTATTATTTTTTCTTTGTTTGTATTAAAAGAATTTAGTCTAGTTGTTAAAATATTTACTATTTAATTATCTTCTAAAACAAGTTAATCGAACTTAAGTAATATAAGAAATGTTTGTGACTTTAAATTCTAAACTCTAAAATGTTTTTAACACAAATATTATGAAAAAACAAATCTTATAATACTTGTTAAAACATGTTTATCAAACACTAAATTTAATATTCTATGTTTTTAAAATTAAAATATAAATAAAATATTATTAAATTATAATTTTTTAAAATCATTTTCATAAAGTTGTAAACAAATATTAAAAATGACTGATTGTAAAATTCACAAAATACAATAATAATTTACTATATAATCCTTACATTAAGCATAATATAAGTGATTAACACTTTTAAATCTATTGCTTAAAGATTGTTGTCATATGACTTTACTTCATATGTAAAGGTTACATGTATCTATGATTAATGATAAATCAAAGCTTATTTGTTTATATAAAATATTTTGTAATTTAATTATATTTTTGGTTAAATAAATAAGATTGGAATTCATTTAAATTATGTACTTTTTAGTTATTTTCTTTTTTATTTTTGACTTTTTTTTAGTATTTTGTTATTTCTTGACTCTTTTTTTTTTATTTTTTTTTATTCCATTATGTGTTTATATGATGTTATAAAGTTATGGTAATTATATTGTACTGCAATATTAAGGATTATAACGATTGTGAATACAAATTTGGTAGTTATGTTGTACTGCAATACTAAGGATTGTAACGATTGTGAATACAAGTTTGATTATCTATTCTTATCTCAAAAATATAAATTTATCTATATTTGTAAACTTAGTAAGTAAATTTTATTTTTTATCAACTTTTAAGTAATGGTTATATCCGTATTAAAGTCATACTTATCTTTTACTATTTTAAATATTAATTAAATAATTTTTACAAAAAGTAAAAGTTATGAAGAAAACAAATTAAAATAAAGATTTAATATTAAAAAATACATTCTAAAAGTTTAATACAACTAAACACTTAAAATTGAGAATAAATTATACTCATGTAAAAACTAAAAAAATAATAATAAGTAAAAATACTAAAAAAATTTAAACAATTAAATGTGTATCTTAAAATCTATTTAATTTAATAAATTTGATATTTATATTTTCTAAAATATAATACATTACTTAAATAAAGTAGTAGAAAATATAAGAATTTTGTAAGTATTAAATAAGTTAAGTAACATTTTAGATAGAATAAAAAAATTAAATGACAAAAAAATTCAAATGATACAAACTAAAAATAAGAAAAAAAAAAGTAAAGATGATTTTTTTTAATTTATGTAATAAAATATGATTATTTTAATAATTTTCAAACAAAAACGGATTTAAAATGTACCAGACCTATATCTGGACCGGGTTCAAAACATCAGGAGACGGATTTAGTATTCATCTTATGTCATATTGGAATAAGAAAAGACATAATATTAAAAAGACCGGAACCTTCTAGATCCTGCGGAAAAAGTTTAGAAGTCTGCAGAATCATATGGAACTGGAAAGAACAAGCAAAGTGAGAACAGAATTTTCTCGAACATACTATATTATCTTTTCCCTTCGTATAAATACTGCATCAGTTCGTCTCCACACCATCAAACATAAAAGACTTATCTGACTACGATCGAGCTACAATCTGTGAAGTTTCAAATCCCTCTCAACACTTATAACTGTAAGCATGTCGCTAATTCCAAGTTTCTTTGGTGGGCGAAGGAACAACGTCTTTGATCCTTTCTCGCTGGATGTGTGGGATCCCTTCAAGGATTTTCCTTTCCCCAACTCTCTTTCTTCTTCCTTTCCTCAAAATTCAGCATTTGTGAGCACCCATGTGGATTGGAAGGAGACCCCGGAGGCACACGTCTTCAAGGCCGACATTCCCGGACTGAAGAAGGAGGAAGTGAAGGTAGAGATCGAAGATGATAGGGTTCTTCAGATAAGCGGAGAGAGGAACGTGGAGAAGGAAGATAAGAATGACACATGGCATCGCGTGGAGCGTAGCAGTGGGAAGTTCATGAGAAGGTTCAGATTGCCTGAGAATGCAAAAGTGAATGAAGTGAAGGCTTCTATGGAAAATGGTGTTCTTACTGTCACTGTTCCCAAAGAAGAGGTGAAGAAGCCTGATGTCAAAGCCATTGAAATTTCTGGTTAAGCTACGTTACTGTTTGGATAATTTGGTTGCTGACGATGTTATGTGTGATTGTTGCAATAAAGATACTGTAAAATGTAAGAAATGGTAATGGATTTTCAGAAATAAAATATCAATTGAAGAATTTTACTTTTAAGAATGTCTTTGAACTTCTTCATATCTATACTTTACAGGTATTGTTAATGCTTAAGAAAATGTATATCCCAACATAGGTCTTTCTAAGAGGCTACAACCATTTTTCTTGAGAAGTTAACGTAACAGCTATATCTCTTGCACTAATTAGTGGTGGAATTACTTTTGAAGGCATCGGTTAATGGAAAAGAAGACTCAGGACAAAGAAGCTTTACATTTTCAGCCACATATCGTTGTCACTCCCATTTGTTTTTCTTCATTGTAGAAGAATTCTGCTGCTCTTGCCATTTGTTTTTGCAACTTTTCTTGTGGATAATTCCACCAAATTCAAATCTCTGATTAAGCCACCTAACTCAATATTTTCCTGTAGAAATCCCTGTCTTTATGTTAGTTGAGGACTTTGGATGAATCATTTATGGTAATTTTTGCATTGTGATTGCAAACACAATTAGTAGTTATTGTTGAAAAACTCGAGATTTAACTGTGGCTTGTGGAATTTCGTTATAATCTGTACCGGCACAAATCTTGCAGATTCACGATGATAATAATAACGTGTAGAGTGGAAGTATAAAATAACACTAGCTAATTGAGTAACCACATACTGACTGTTGTAGGGGTTCACCCACTAGGACTAACCATAAAATCTTACATTGGCCCCACAAAAGAATAATGAAAAATGAGAGAATTGAAGCGCAAATCGTTAATTTTAGAGTAAGCTGTGAGACGTTTATTATTATCGTTTAGCTGAGTATTGTGGAGCAGTAAGGAAGAAGATTGAAATTTTTTAATTTAAAGAAAGTTGATAGCATCTAAGAAGAACTTTGAAAGAAAGAGTTTATAGTACTAGAAAGAGAAAAGGTGTACTTCGAGGGAGGAGACAAATTTATATTTTTGAGTGTATTTTATTGACCAAAAAGTAATTTTTATTGGAATATTTTTTTCCATCAAGATACTTTAACTTTTTAATGATGGTATTGTTAATTTAGACTTTAGTATGAAAGTGATTAGTCTATCTTTAGGATTTTTTTAGGTTATTTGTTTCGACCAAATCTTATTTTCACTACGGTCAAAACAGGAAAGCCAGTTGGCTTTCTGAAATTAGAAATAAGAGTTCTTTCGCTGTCAAAAATGATCTATTGAAAATTAGTGATATTTTTATTTAAGAATAATGTGTTTGTCACTCCTTTATTTTCAAAAACGTCTGAAGACATTAGATTTAAAGTTTATCTAGATATCATCTATCTCAAATTTAGAAAATTTAAGAAGTTAATAATTTTTTTAAAAAAAATCAAGTCAGCATTTTAATGTATTTTAAGAAATTAGAGTTATGTCCATAGCGAAAAAAATAAGATTTCGATAAGGTGTTACATGAAGATAAAGTCACAGTTGTTTGGTAAAAATTTTTTTGATAGGTATTATCCATTTGTTGCATCTTTTCAGAATATAGTAGTGAAGCCTTTCATAATCAAACAACAAGAAGAACATTTGAAGATCAATCTGTCAGTAATGTGTCAGTGAAACAATTACCGTTATGTTTTTTCAGGAGTTATTTTTTAGCAAATGATATATAACATTTTTAGTGAGATATCATGATTTGTTCTAGATGATGGTTGTTGAGACTAATATTTTTTGAATCTTAAAGAAAGTAAAAGACGATTAAGAGAGTAGCTGATAAGAGAAAATACTATTTTTATTCTTAAATAACATTATATTGTTGTGAAAACATACTTTACAAGGAAAAACTGATATAAAGCTATAAGGTTAGAGAATGAGAATATTCTTGATATATATATATATTAATAAAGTATTTTTACGGATATATAAAAGTCAATAAAAATTCATTACAAGCTAAGTGATAAATGGTTTATTATAAATTTATAAATGTTATTTAAAATTATGATTAAATCGTAACAATTCTTTTATTTCTAGTTAAAATACTTAAAATATTTTTATATAAAAGATTTAAAAGATTAATACATCATTTAAATATACAATAGAGAATTTCATGTATGGATAAAATATATCATTCATAATGTTTTGAAACTCACTAGGAGTATTTTTTAGTCCTTGGGGCATGATATTCCATTCGTAATGTCTAAAAGGTATTACAAAAGTAATTTTATACTTATCTTCTTCTTTTACTGATATTTGATAATATCCTGACTTCATATCAAATTTTGAGAATATTGTCGCATCATGAATTCTTTTTATTAGATTAATTTTATTTGGTAATGGGTATCTGATCCACTTTAATACTTTATTTAAGGGTTTATAGTTTATTACTAACCTTGGAGCTCCTCTCTCTAGGCCTTCATAACATAAAATCCTGAACAACTCCAAGGTGATTTTGATGGTCTTATTAATCCTTTGTCTAAATATTCTTGTATTTCTTTTTTACAATATTCTAGATACTCTTGATTCATCTGAATGGGTTTGGCTTTAGTAGGTATTTGTTTTTCATCAAAATTATCTATGTAAGGTAATGTCACTGTATATTTTTTTCCTATGCCAAAAAGCAGTAGGGTTTGTCTCACAAATTTCTTTTTCTATCTTTACTTCATATTCTTTCATGATGGTCTGAATATTATGATTTTTAAGTTGTTCTTCTATTCTTTTGAATCTTATTTCTTTATTTAATAAATTTATTTGTTTTCTTTTTTTTCTCTATGTGTGATATTGAAGATTCTTTTAATAAATTTAACTCTCTAGTTTTGGGAGATTTTATGAATTCAAAACATATTTCTTTGTCCATGGTATTTGTTATTAATCCTTTTTCAGTAACCTGGAAAGGATATAATAATGTTAAGAATGAGATTCCTAATATCATACAAGTATTCATGTTTTTTATTAATACAAAGGAGGTATTATAACATATTTTTCCTTTACAAATTTTTGCATTAGAAAGCTTATATTCGATATTCATTTTAGAACCATTTGCACTGGTTATTTTCTCTAACGTTTTCTCATAATATTGTGTTGGTATTAATCCTTCTTGTATACAGTTTACATCTGCTCCTGAGTCTATTAATGCTATAGTAATAAATATTTCTTCTTTTATTACTAATTTTATCTCAGTATGCCATTTATGAGTAGTAATCAAACTTAATAAGTTTATATAATTGTTATTTGAAGTTTCTGCCTTATCATTAGAGGGTTCTAACTCTATTTTGTGTTGGTCTCTTATTATATCTTTTCTTTCTAATTCTAATAGTCTATATTCTAATGAAATATCATTTTCTTTTAATAGTTGTATTTTTTGCTTGAGATTTTTTATTTCTTCTTGTAAATCTTTTATAGTTATATTTTGATTAGGAACTTTAAACCTCTTATAAATATCTTTCATATTTATGGGTTCTATCTGTTCTCGTACTTCTTCACTTTTTATGATTAAATTATTTAATTGTGATAAAAATTCATCTTTTAATGGTGAGTCTTCTAATTTATCTATGATAGATATTAATGTATTTGTTTGGTCTTTGTTTAACATATTTATATTTTTATCATTAATACAATTTTCACAACTACATAATCCTGGACCTAGGCAATAATCTTCTTCACTTTCTTTTGAATACTCAGTACTATTATCTGATTCTATTTGTTCTACTTCTAGTTCACTCTCTTCATCTTCTGATGTATTATCAACTTCTTCTGATTCTGAATTTATGAGAATATTTAATAAATTTTTCTTTAATTCTTCATCTTCTATTTGATTTATTTTCTTAGCTACTTTACAACTATTTGCATAATGACCTGGTCTACCACATTTCCAACAAACATTATCTTTTTTCTTTAGTTTTTTATATTTGGGTTTTCTACTTGGTTTACTGTCTTGTGATGTTTTATTATATTTTTTATTATATGGGCTAGCTTTTATTTTTAAATCTGTTGAAGGTTGCGATTTTATTGCTTGTAATAGAGGATACTCAGATTCTATGATTTCATTATTAATAGTTTTCCATGTACTAGTTACCTTTTCTAATGGATATATTTCTTTATTATTAAATAGATATTCCAAATTATGTTCTTGACTATAAATTTTAAACCAATCAAAGAAATATAAATTTATCTCATTCTCAATCATGTAATTATAAAATTTTGTTCTAAAGTCTTCTGTTTCTTTTTTAGAGTAAGTCTTAAAATATCAATCTCTTTTATCTTTATTGTATTCTGCTCCAAAATCTTCTCTTATCCAATTTTTATCTATTTCAAAAGGTTCTTCTCTATTTAATGTACCTAATATTTGTGACGTGGTAGGAGAATATTGAGGTGATTCAGATTTTTTAGATTCTGTATATAAAGGTTTTGTAACTATGGGAGTAATATTGTCTAATCCTCTTAAATCTAGATTTATGGTAGAATTATTTACTGATTTTCTGGAAGGTTCACCTTTATGCAATATTTGCGGTTCTCTTATCTTTAAAGATGATGATCTATTCATTCTTAGTCTTATGTTTGTACCATCTTGAACTATTTCTCTTATTTGACTATTATATACTTTTGGTTTTTCTATAATATCCTCTAATATCCATTCTTCTGGAATTCTTCTTACTACCTCTTCATGACTTAATCTTTTTGGAGTTTGTACTGATGATTTTCTAAGATTTGCTTCTACTAATATGGTTTCATCTCTTGGTGAAGATCTTAATGCTTTATAATTATAATCTATTTTGGTAACTTTATAATAAATTCTATAAATAATTTGGATAGGACCTGATAATTTATCTACTATGTCTTCTGGAGTTTGAACATATAATTTTATGGAGTTACTTGTTTTATCATTCTTTAAGTTCATAAAGAAATTGGGATAACAGTTAAAAAATGCTGGACCATCATGAAGATTATTTCTAATATGGCTATTATGGAATCATTAAACTTTTTAAGTCTTATATCTCTTAACATGATTAATATGGGACTGTTTACACCTAATCTGTAATTTGGTTTTCTGCAACTTGTATTAATCCTAAATGAATAAAATTATATCCATCTTTAATATGTTGATCTAGTAGAGATTGTTCTAATAGGTTAATGACTTTATTGGTTTTTGTTCCTGGATAACTATATTCTACTATGTGTACCTGATCTTGATTTGAAGACCAAAATTTATGTTGTTTATAGACTTCACATTTCCTAACTATAGGTATTGACCAATTATGTAAAGAGTTTTCTATTTCTGCGATTTGTAATTCTTTTTCTTTATTATGTTCTGTGTTTGAAGAAGAAGAAGCTTCCTGTTGTGAAGTTCTAATCATTATCTGTCTCTCTTTGTTTCTTAATCCTATATCACTTAAGGTTTTAAGAAAATTTGGCATTCTTATTCTTTCCTTGGTTTCCATGCTACGGGACCACTGCTGACCAACGGTCATACTACCTCTCTCAGGCTTTACTGTCGGGACCACAGCTGACCAACGTATAAACGCCTCTCAGCGCTACCCTAGAAACCATTTAAAGAACTAGGAATAACAAAGATTCTCTTTACCTTAAATGATAAAGTCTTAAGACTCAAAGTTCAACAAATAATAATCACAACTTTAGCAACTCAGTCGCCTATTCCTCTAAGCAACACAGTTACTTATCTTTTTTATCTCGTCTTTGAGATAGTTTATATCATTTTGATAATTTCTTATCATAGTTTGATAAAGTCTGGGTCTAGTCACCCTATCTTCTGAATGACGTTTATATTTTTCTAATTGAATTTGTCTTCTTTTGATAATCTTGGCTATATGTGTTATCGGATGTGGATTCATTAATGGTCTAAGAACTAAGATTGCTCTATGATTATGTATTATTCCGGTGTAAACGATTCTAAGGTTCCCTTGTGGGTCTAGATAATTATGGTTCATGTTTAAGCAATACAGTTTTTTGTACTTCTTAGGTTTTTCTTTAATAGCCTGATGACTAGTTTGTAATATTCTTTCATTCTATAATTCCTTTCAGGGTTGGTTATTCTTTCTATGGAGGTATAGTTTTTTTCTAATTTGCTCCTATATTTGTTAAGGAGGATAAAAGTGTTTTTAATGGGATGTGGATGTCTTCTTTTAAGTTTTAAGGTTACTAACTGTCCTGTGATAGGGTTATGGTAATAAAGGACAAGTTTGCTTGTTAATCCAAACTGGGTGGATCGATATGCAGAGTATTATGAAGATTTATGCAGTATGCAGCGGAGGTAAAATTTTTGAAAATAGAAATGAAAAGTGATAAAAACTTACAGAGGAGCAAGCATGGAGTGAAAACATCCACAAAGTTTTATTTAGAAGAAAGGGAAAAAGAGAACATATTCGAACTTATTTCGAACTTATCGAGCTTATCCCTTCAGCTCTAGAGAAGGCTTCCTTATATAGACAAACCTAACTACTACAAGACAAAACATCCTAGTCTTACATATAGAAATATCTAACACAATTATTACGCTTTTGACTACTTTTTACACAATTATTGTACTTTTGACTACTTTTTTACAATAATTCACATGATGACAAATTTGCTTTATGTCTCTTCAGTCTTTATGTCTTCTCGGTCATATCTCTTCAATCTCTATGTCTTTTTCGTCATGTCGCTTCAATCTTTATGTCCTTTCGGTCATGTCTCTTCAATCTTTATGTCTTTTCAGTCATAATACATATCTTCATTTTGTAGATATGGATTTGATTGGGAAGACCCTTCTTCAGAGTTATCTTTTACTGAACCATGTAATGAAGTAGCTTTTTCCAGAGTCTTCTCAAACTCTTCTTTTGATGATGCTGAGGCTAGGGCCGCCATTATCTTTTGTTTATTGGATAAGAACAATGATTCTTTATTGAGGGACGAAATCTCTTGCTTTGAACTTGGATCATGAGATAACCATTCTTGAATTTTTCTTATGCAAACAACATCAGTATTGAATTTTTTCCACCATTTTATTCGGATTTGTCTGGATAACATTTTTAAATCTGTTCCTTCGTATGGAGTAATAATAAGATAATTCCAAGATAATATCCAAGTAATGGCTTGAGAGGCTACAAAGGAGATTAGCCTATAACCTGATACAAATGTTGACTTTTCTCGGAAATATGTATATGCTTCTGTAATTTTTTCTGGAAATATTGTGGGTAATGGACCGAAATCTTTAAACCATTTGATAAACCATTTGGGAAATTTTAATGATATTCCTTTTTTAAACCAGATAAACCAGGAGTGTCTTTCTGGATATAGATATAAGACATTTGTCCATGCTTCAATGTAATCATAATAAGAATAGTTTTGAGGGGTAAAATATCTTGAGAATGATTTGGTTTCATGAGGTGGTTGTTTCCATTCTTGTGGGGTTATGATATGAAGGATTTTTATTTTTGAGTAAATGATGTTTCCTTCTTTGTCTTGGTTATGGGATATTTCTACAGAGTCTGTGTCTACTAGAATGAATTCGTAAAAGGTTCTGGTTTTGGTGAGGTCTGTTGGTAGGTAATGGAAATTAGTAGGGAATAATTCTTTTGCGGTTTGGTGAGGGCTTTCTTTTATCCATTCTTTTTCTAGAATTGTTACTGGTAAGGTTTCAGGTTTGTCTAGGTATTCTTCCATAGAGCTTTGAGGTTTTAGGGTTTTTGTAGAAAGATTTTGAGGAGGTGGAAGGTTTAATAATTTGGAAGAGGTTGTGGTAAAATCTTTGGGACCAACTAAGATATTGGTATATTGTAAAGGAGTATATCTATTAGTGTGTGCAGGTGTTGGTGACTTTAGAATGTTGGCTAGAGTAATATCAGAGTTTTGTGAGGGTATTTGTGGTCTAAGAGAAATTGACGAAGAAGCTTTATTTTCTAAAAGAGTATTATTTGATTTTTGTGACCCCAGTGGGGGGCCATATTGTTCTTTGGACGCAGGCTTTCCACTCATTCTGAAGCCTGTAGACATTCTCTGGTTAGAAAATCTAGAAGACAATTTCTCTCTCCTTTAATATGTTCAATTTCAAAATCAAAACAAGATAATAAGGCTTGCCATTTGGCAAAAATATGTTTTGAAACCAGATTTTGAACATCTTTCGTTAAAACGCTTGGTGCAGCTTTGCAATCAGTTCTAATTAAAATTTTTTTGTTGAATAAATCATCTTGAAATTTTTGTAAACATAAAACTATTGAAAGAATTTCTTTTTTAATGGTAGAATATTTTTGTTGTGATGCATGCCAGATTCCAGAATGATATCTGACAATTTGTTCTTTTGAATCATGAGAAATCTTTTGCTTTAAAATCCCCCCATATCCTAATTCTGATGCATCGGTTTCAACAATTAGGAAGGCCGAAGGGTCTGGAATACCTAAACATGGCAATTTGGTGGATTTTTTCTAAATCTGGAATATTATGATTTTTAAGTTGTTCTTTTAAATCTTATTTCTTTATTTAATAGATTTATTTGTTTTCTTTTTCCCTCTATGTGTGATATTGAAGATTCTTTTAATAAATTTAACTCTCTAGTTCTAGGAGGTTTTATGAATTCAAAACATATTTATTTGTTCATGGTATTTGTTATTAATCATTTTTCAGTAACCTGGAAAGGATATAATAATGTTAAGAATGGGGTTCCTAATATCATACAAGTATTCATGTTTTTTATTAATACAAAGGAGGTATTATAACATATTTTTCCTTTACAAATTTTTGCATTAGAAAGCTTATATTGGATATTCATTTTAGAACCATTTGTACTGGTTACTTTCTCTAAGGTTTTCTCATAATATTGTATTGGTATTAATCCTTCTTGTATACAGTTTACATCTACTCCTGAGTCTATTAATGCTATAGTAATAAATATTTCTCCTTTTATTACTAATTTGATCTCAGTATGTCATTTATGAGTAGTAATCAAACTTAATAAGTTTATATAATTGTTATTTGAAGTTTTTGCCTTATCATTAGAGGGTTCTAACTCTATTTTGTGCTGGTCTCTTATTATATCTTTTCCTTCTAATTCTAGTAATCTATATTCTAATGAAATATCATTTTCTTTTAATAGTTGTATTTCTTGCTTGAGATTTTTTATTTCTTCTTGTAAATCTTTTATAGTTATATTTTGATTAGGAACTTTAAACCTCTTATAAATATCTTTCATATTTATGGGTTCTATCTGTTCTCGTACTTCTTCACTTTTTATGATTAAATTATTTAATTGTGATAAAAATTCATCTTTTAATGATGAGTCTTCTAATTTATCTATGATAGATATTAATGTATTTGTTTGGTCTTTGTTTAACATGTTTATATTTTTATTATTAATACAATTTTCACAATTACATAATCCTAGACTTAGGTAATAATCTTTTTCACTTTCTTTTGAATATTCAGTACTATTATCTAATTCTATTTGTTTTACTTCTAGTTCACCAAGTATGATAAGTTGACCTAAATTTTTCACTAAACTCAAATGTGTCCCTTTTGGCGTGTTAGTTACACAAATTTTAAATAGCAAATTCGAATTGAAAGCAGGACTATTGAATTCATTAATAAAAAAACTATAGTGAAAAATCAGAATTTACCTAAGTGAAGTCTTCTACCTTACCTAACTAATTTCTAGAACATACCCAAGTGATCTAATTTTTCCTCTAAAAACTTATTTTTGTCTACTTTATGCAGTTTCACGAATCTTTATGAACCGAGAATGATACCATAAATTGTTTGACCAAAGATTACAACATATAAATAAGGTTCACAAATAAATAATTTTTTCATTTTCAATGTCTTAGTTACATGCATTTCTAAAAATGTTTTGGAATTGAAAATTGTGAAGTTGGATTCTTTAGAAAAAAAAAAATATATAGTTAACATTAAGGTCTACAAAAATAAAATTCCTATCAATCCTAAACAAACTGTCAAAAAAAAACCTAAGTAATCCAAATTTTTCATTAAAAACCTTTTTTTTTTTCACCTTTACACTTATTTCAACAAATATTTTGGAATTGAGAAAGATACTATTGAGTTGTTGAAAAAAAAAACTACAAGTAACAATCTAAGGTTCACAAAAATAATTTCTCCCTGATACCTAAGAAGTCATTAATACTTCATTAAAATCCTATATTTTTCACATAACTTTCTCTAAAGATTCTAATGAGATGTATAACTTTTAAATAATTAAAACTATTGAATGGAACTAGTTATGGATAAGTTTATAAATTTATTACACTTACAAGATAAAAGTAACAATAATATTAATATTGTGATATATTAATGCGTTTTAGTTAATGAAGTCACTTTGATACAACTGATATATATATATAAATATATATATATATATATATATATATATATATATATATATATATATATATATATATA
>Ga0209489_108757_pt1 | contig 13405 bp, 7 predicted proteins | sample SiratrowhiteBW_FD_187527 | JGI IMG/M metagenome (GOLD analysis project Ga0209489, IMG submission 187527) | Root nodule microbial communities of legume samples collected from California, USA - Siratro white BW (SPAdes) (version 2) | ecosystem: Host-associated > Plants > Roots > Nodule | place: USA... | reverse complement strand
TTTTTGCTTTTGTATTTTTTTTTTTTTTCATGCATATCATATTTTTTTTTATCTCAGCAAAAGTCAAAAGGTAGTGCATTAATTATATGAAAAAAAAAAGGCTATGCCTTTAACTGAGTGACAACACGTGTCCCATTATCCAATCAAGCGTGGTCTTGTAAAGACGGCCCAACTTCACGTGGGTTATACATGATTACACATGAAGTTGTGCATTAAGAGTTGTCCACTTAGGCTGTTCAGTGAAACACAGAAAATATATAAAAGAAAAAAAAACAACAGTACAAGAAAAAGAAAGACAAATAAAAAAAAAGGAACCTAACTTGAAATAAAATTTAAAAAAGTGTATTACTTGAATTGTTAGAAATAAAAAGAAATAGTTAATTATTTTATTTATTTAAATAATTGGAAGAGTAACTAAAAATAAATAAATAATTTCGAGCTTATCAAGACTCAAAACATGGGCTAGAATACGCAAGTCTGACTTACGAGGAGGTTACTTCCAAATCTTTAAAAAAGGCCCAAATTCATAAAAAAAATTCTCTGTTATTTCTGAAAGTGACCAATTTAAAAAGTTTCCTTTACTTACCTCGCGTATTCAGGCTCATTGTTTGGTGTAGACAAGATAACAAGTTAAATAATTATAAAATATAATATAAATTATGTTTAAATATTAATTCTCTATTAAAATTATATATAATTATCTTAAGAATGATTTTAATTTAATTTTTTAACAAATTAGACAAATGTATTTTGAAATAAATTTATACAACTAATTCTTATATCATAAAAATTAATATGATATTTAAAAAATTTCTATTTAATTTTAATATTCTAATAAATAATATAATTTAAATTTAAATGCCACAATAATTATATATATATAAATACATATATGGTAATATGTTAAATAAAAACCATGATACATAATATGATATAAATTGATATCAACAAAGTTATACAAACTTTTATTTTATTTATATAGTTACATTTTAAATAATTACAAATAAATTATATGAATTAATATTTTCTTTAAAAAACATTTGGATGATTAAAAGCTATTTTTTATATTTTAATTATTATTTAAATTTAGGTATAAATATTAGAGAGAGGAAGAGAGAAGAATTATTATATTGAATCTAATCCCACTTTCCGAGATAGAAAATACAATGATAAGATAATACTATCTTATCGTATCAGTGTCGATATATGATAATTATAATGTCATATATGGTCCACTGTAAGAGCCAAAAAGTTGAAAGTATGGAATTACTAAACTAAGCTTTGAGAAAAAATTGTTAGCACTCACCAGAAAGAAACCCATAAAAGGCTAAAGCAAAAGAAATGGTGAAATTACATAAATGTCACGCTTGACACTAGGTGCCAGTAAGCACTTCTCTTGATATAAAATCAATCACTTTTTTAAGGGGTTGAAAAGATGACAATGACAAAAACCGTTGTTAAAGCTCGTAATCTACATATATAATTGCACTTTTGGGAGACAATTTAGACGGAAAGGATGGCATAATCCAAGAAAGATGACCAAAGCACAATTAATTAATTAATTAATCCAAAGAACCAAAGGGTTTAAGGTTTTAAGATTAAAACAAGAAAGGAAGAGAGACCAACCTTGTCGCAGCCCGGGACCAGCTCTTGTAAAAGTTTCATGCGAGCATTGATCTTCTCTCTCCTAGCCTACAACAGAAAGAAACTCAGTTATGTTACATCACAACAAAGTAATTGAAAAACATTAAAACTTGGTAAAACTATAAAATACACAAAGTGATCAAAATTAAACAAATTAATTAGTGATTAATCAAGTCTTTACCCTTTCTGCCAAGCTATGACTATCTGTGGCTTGACCTCGACGAACTCGAACGTGGACGTAGGGAAGCTTCTCACCGTCGCCGGAGGTCTCATCGGCGACGCTCTTACTCTTCTTCGACGATCCTTTAACCTGAATTCAACAAAATCATCTACTATTTCAAGTTTTGAGCATTCAAGTATACGGTAAACAGAAAACCTATTTATCCAATTTGTTGCAAATAGGGAGGTTAACATCAACGTTACCGTTACTTTCTTCTCTCGCTCCTTTCTCTTTGCGGTCCTCTCGTTCTTGTTCTCAACCGCGGGATCCGACACGCATCCTTGCGTGGAGCACGGGTTCGAATCGGTCTCTTGCGGCTCGTTCTTCACCCTATCCAAATTCGAACCAGACCCGGCCGGAAGCAGACGCGCCTCCCACGGCGACGGCGAGTTTTCACCGGCGAACACGGAGAGCTTGGCGGCGCGTTCAATTAAGGCGGCGTTGGAAGGAAAAGTCAAATTGCCACCGAAAGAGTTGAGCAAATAGGGTTTGTGATTAGCACTGACGTGGCAATTAGGCGGCTTCCGAGCTCCATCAGAGTCCGGCGAGTGTAGGAGCTCCACGGCCTGCGTCGGCGGAAGCTCGAGCAGCGCGGTGAACGAGCTGGCGTTTTCCGGCGCCGGTGCCGGCGCCATGATTCCCTGAATTTCTTCGTTGAATTGAATTGACTCGAGTGTGGCGCCGTCGTGCACAGATCCGCGCAATCCTAGCGGAGCTTGCTCCATTGAGCGAACAAAACGCAGAGCAGAAGATCCAATTGAACCGGATTCACCTCGAATTGTGTTAATTATGCGAGTTCTGAACCGTAACAGTAATGAAGCGGACAGTGGAAATTGGAGAAAATGAAGAATGTGCGTGAAGAATTTTGTTGCGATCGAGATAGTAGCTAGTAGAAGAAGCAGTCCTCCAATGGCGGTCAATGAATTTCTCTCTCTATCTCTTTCTCTCTGCTTCTGTGATTCTGTCTCTGAGATTGCTTCTCAGCCATTTGAAGTCTGCGAAAGCAACGTTGCTACGCTACGGTTACTCTACTACTGTTGAGTACGTGTACGGTTCTAGCCATACAGTTTCGTTGAGGTAAGGTTAAAGGGAACGTTGGGACCACCACCCTTTTGAGGGCCCCATCTTCTGGAAATATTATTTATTTATTATTTCAGAAATACTGATATCAGAGGCTTCCTTCTATCTCCACCGTCGATTCAGTTTCATTCTTTTTTTTCCGCATAATTTGTTTCTTCCTTTTTACGATTACGGAGATTCGATGTGGCTGTGGATGACAAGAACCCCGTTGAAGCATTCCGTACCGTAATCTATTTCTTGCACTAACCTTTGTTATGACCCTTTGTTATTTCATAATACGGTGTTGTTTGGAAATGTGCGTGCCATTATAAAGCGATTTGCCTATATTTAGGTCATTGAAAGCACTTCCAATTCTCATCTTGCCTAATCTGTTCATTCAATTATTTATTACTTCCTCCATAACGTGCTTCACATGACCACAGAGTCGGCGCTAAAACTAAAAGTTCCGTTTTGTTTCTTTAATTCGGGGATCTAATCATAAAATTGTTTCATAGACATTCAATACAAAATAAATAAATAAATAAAATAACACCACAGAAATGACAATATTTTTTGATTGTTTGATAAGCAACACGCAACACAACTATAATATTTTTAATTCGCTTTATTATAACGTGATATGTAGGTTTAATTCTTCCATGCTCGTCTTTGCTCATTCTCTTGTATGCATGGGAAGAAGAGATTCCTTATAAAATGAGTTTTTTTGGTTAAAACATTTCAGCCTTCCAATATATGTCTTAAAGAAAATATTATACAAAAAGGCAAATAACTTGAAGCATATGCGAGTTAAAAAAACTCTTCTAATATTGGGTTAAAGTTCAAAAATCAACTTTCTGTAAACATCACAATTTGTTGAGATTATGATACACAAGTTAATTTTGAGCTTTAAAGATTAATTTTATTGCATAACTATATATTTAATTATATTATATGATAATGAATGTTGCACTTAACTACATTATAGATGTGAAAGTAGCATAAATAGGAATATTAAGATGAATGTGTGGTCATATAAGAAATGAAAAAATACAAAATGATTGTATACAAGGAAATGTATATAAAGCACCAATTAAGAGAAATATATATGACAAAAATCAATTAAGAAGATTTGACGTAATAATATTCTTAAAATTTAGGTCTCTAATTATGACAAATAATAAGCATAAAAAAAGGTTATTAGCTATGTTTTGAAGGTTTAGGGTTAAGATTATGAATATGACTTCTTCTATTATTCAACTAATTATTATATTGTTAAGTCTGTGACTATTCTTGGTATATTTAAAACCATAGTAAATGACATTTATGAGTAGTCTAAGAAACAAACCTAATTAGAGGAAAATAATTCTTAACACGTTTAGTGATAGAAGAAAAACATTAATAGTTAGCCTTTAGGTAAAAGGTTTTCTATTGTTTTGAAGGTATACTAATATGATGTACACTTTTTTAGTATTAGTTTTTAATGGTTATGTTCTTCTAATTTGATCTGAATATTTGTATGCAACCTCAGTAAATGCATTAAACTTTATGATAATATTAGAATTTTTATCATCCAACTTTGAATTTATTCATCACTATGTAATATTTTAGGTGTTTTACGTCGATTTTGACAATAAATAATGTAGTATATAGGTTTTATTTTAGGTGTTTTCACTAGTAAGGGAAAAAGATATTAAACCAAAGAGGGTACTAAATATATATTTATCAGCTAAAATGAAGTTCAATATTCATTCAAAATAGTGAACATGAACAAAAAAATCTACTTATAAAAATTCATCAACATCAAAATCTAAAGGCCAAAATAAAAAATAAATATATAACAATAATAAGAACTAATACAAAAATTAAAGACCACTTATAATCCTAAAACAAACCATAACAAAAATATTTCTTTCACTTATTACAAATTCTATTGTATTTGTCTCTAATGACTTATCATCGGAAATGAGTTATAAAATATTAATTTTCTATGAAAATAGTATATTTGAATTCACAAATGTGTTATTTTTGAAAAATCAAAGTATTATATTATTTATTTAACATGAATCCTAAGTTCCGTATGGGTTATATGACCCACGTCTGTGACGTAGTAGCTATATTGTTGTTTATTTCATTCAAAATTTTATTCATTAAAAGCTAATAAGAATTATTGTAATAATTTCAATAAAAAAACAAGGTTGATTATTTGACAATAAAATAGATTTACCATATAAAACATTATATACATTTACAGTACGAGTAAAAAAAAGTTTTTAATTATCAACAATATTTTGGATGAACTGAAAAAACAACACTATTTTGTAATTAATAAAAAGAAAAATCATTAATCATTAACAATACTTTCGATGAACTAAAAAAGATACTATTATGTAATTAATAAAAAGAAAAGTTATTAATCATTAACTATACTTTGGATGAACTAAAAAAATAAGATTATTTTGTAATTAAATTATACTTATTTATTATGTTTGTCTTTTATGTAATGAACAAAATCACAAAATAATATTATTTGTGGAACAAATAATCATTGATTGTTGATAAGAATTAAATTATTTTATATTGAATAACTGATGTTATATTGTATACATATATAAGTCAGTTGTACTTATATGGAGTTAATTAAATATCTTTTTTTAAAATTGATTAATCCTTTATTGAATGTAAATCAATTTATATTTTCAAAATATTATATGACTTGAATATAAAAAAAGTATACATACATCTAGAATGTTTAGTTAATTATGTCGAGTTAAATTGTATAATTTTTTAAGAAATCATCATAAGAAGATGTTCATACATCAACTTAATTTGTAGTCTTTTTCATTCAAAATCATGAGAAATAATATTTTTTATTAGTGTCTTTTAAAATTTCTTAAATAAATTGTAAATACTTTTCGTATCTATATTTATCTTATTATTTAACTTGAATTCATCCAAAAAGAATTTAATTTATGTATGAATATCTCGCTTCTTAATGAAAAATGTGTGGTTGTATGTCATTTGTGAAAATTTATTATTTAACAATTCATAAGTACATAAATTTAAATCAACATTTCTTTATTTCAATAGATTTTGACAATATTTTATGTTGGTTTTCAAATGGCATGCAATTAAAATGGTGAGATCAAAATCAATTTTAATCAAATATATAGCAATGATGAGCAATACAAATTGTAAAGTTATTAATTATTGAAAAGTTATTAATTTTTCAAACTGTCTAACTAGACAATTCAAAATTTATCACTCCCTCCTCTATTTTTTTAACAATAAAATAACTTAACCTTTATACTAAATTTTAAACAAAATATCAAGATTCACTTAGATGATGTAGACTTTCAAAATTTTGACAACAATGTAAATTTGTCTTAGTTCAAACACTACAAACCTAGTTTCAGTAAATTCAACATATCATGCAAAGTAACAAAAATAAAAATAAAAATTAATATATATATATATATATATATGTTGGAGATTCCACATCGACTAGAGATTAGACATTTCAATAGTTTATAAATGGGTGCAAACCTCACTTTACAAGCCGGTTTTGTAAGGTTGAGTTAGGCTTAAATTTCACTTCTTAATATGGTATCAAAGTCTATCCTAGCACGGTTCTTGGGACCACCCGCTATCGGACCACCCTTAAACAATATGGTCTCACGATTGAGTTGAGCAGTCTCTACGTGAGGAGATGTGTTGGAGATCCCACATCGACTAGAGATGAGACCTTTCAATAGTTTATAAATATAAAAAAACCTCACTTTACAAGTCGATCTTATAAGGTTAAGTTAGGCTTAAATTCCACTTCTTAATAATTCAAGTGTGGAGTTGGAAGTCTCACATTAAGTGGTGATAAGTAATATATAAGAAGAAATAGCCACAAACGTCTCATATTAGGTGATGATAAATAATATATAAGAAGAAATAGTCACAAACTCATTATTTTAAGATTTTAGATTGAAAATAACATCAATCTCCTTACTATATTCATCTGAAAAACACAACAAATATGAAAAATAAAACTAAACAATTTTATACATTTAATTTTTAATAATATCTTTGACCTGCTAATATTTTTTGTCTAATATCTTCTTTCACTTGGGTTTTTTAATGTAATATGTTCAATCTTTAATGTAACATATTCAATTACATTCTCCTTTAAAACAATATTTTCATCGAATAAAAATTTTCATTCAAAAAGTCATTTCTTTTAAAAAAATTATAGGAAGTTATATAAATAATAAACAATATTTTCATCGAGTAAAACTTTTCATTCAAAAAGTCATTCCTTTTAAAAGAATATATATATATATATATATATATATATATATATATATATATATATATATAGGAAGTTATATAAATAATAATGCTATCCCTAGTAGTTTTTAATTTAAATTGTGATATATTATCCAATATTATTTACTTAACTATGTAATGACTAGATGATCGTTTAATTGTTCTTCAAAGATTAGAACAAATATAATTTGAACTTTTCGGTTTTTTTTTCTACCTCTAAACCGTAAAAAGGAAAAAGTAAATGATATTTGGTGGTCCCTGAGAATCCTAAGTAACCTATAAAGTTATAGTAGCTAACATCAACAAAGTACGAAGGAAGTGTAGCCCATGAAAATTTTACAGAGTTAAAAAAGAATATAATGAAAGGAGCAAAAGTGTATATCACCTTTTTATAAATGAGAAAACAAAAGTCGAAAATGTTTTTGTTTTATAACATGTAATGGATAATAAAATAAATAAAACGAAATACATTTTTTTACATAAACCTTGACACGCCTAAGTAAGGCCTAACCACTCGTTAATAAACTACTCAAAATAAGCTTTTATTTTTAACTCAAAATAATCTTCTCAATGATAAGATATTCTCACTAACATATTCGAACACTCTCATAATTTATTATAATATTAGGTAAATTAGAATAAGTTGTTGATAACTTTTCGAAACGAGGCCATAAGATACAATTATTACTTTTCTTTTTATGATAAGGATCAAAATCCTTCTTGCTTTTTAAAACCTGCAAACCACTGTAGTTTTGAAAGGATTATGCCATTTTATGATAAAAGTTAAAACTATTTAAACTAAAACATATTTTATATCTCTATAAATTTTCCGAATTTTGTTTTATTTTCTATTTTTTAAAAGTTGTTGTTTTCTTGTCCTTGGTCAGTTATAAATCATGTTATACTATTGGACTATAGTTAATTAGGACCACAAAAATAACCATTTATAAACTCAAATGATTGCATGTCTTTGTACGTTTTTTACAGTCTAAAACCCTAACATAAACTGTTATAATACAAAAAGTTTCACAAAATATAAAAATTATAACATAGAGAGAAACAGAGATAACTGTTGTTTCTCAAAGTATGAAATAGATTCATATCAACAAAAGAAACTAAACAAAATTCAAAAGTCTTGACTAAGAAGAAGGATAGAAAAAAAAAAAAAAGAGAGAGAGAGAAGAGAATGAAAAACAAAATGAAAGTAAACATTTGAGTGAGAAAAAATGTGAAGAAAAAGATAGTGATGAACAAATTATGCGCAGGGTAGAGAAGAATTGCAGGGAAACAATGAAGTTTCTCTTAGTTAAAGAGTTATGTGAACATATATATATATATATTGCCTTTAGTGCTATTTCTTTTTGCTGACAGCAAAGAAAAAAGAATTTGTTTCCATATGTGCTTAAGCTCCAACATATTATTTATAATTGGTTGTTTATTTCATAAGTGTTTTTTATCACGATAAGGATAAGAAGAAATAAATTATAAAATTTGATAAAAAGAATTCCTATAAAAGCTTATAATTGAATAGTTGAATTGATAAATATTTTTGATTAAAAAATTGTTAATAATATTATAGTTAGTGAATAACTTAACTTTTTTTTCATATATAATAATATGATATGATTGATAATAAGATATGGTGCATGTTAAAATTGTGAGTGGTTTTAGTTATATTATAAATGTTTGAGAATTTGGAAAAGAATATAAGATTCTTTAATTGACTAGGGTTGGCAAGCAGAGTCTAGTCCTATTCAGTGTTTTAGCATATTGGATCGGACACATTGGTATCCCTATACTATTTGGCTATATCACTGGAACAAGTTATTTTCATTTAACAAACTTGCATTGGAGGTTGGTTTATCCTGAGTGAAGACCCTGACCTCACATAAACCTAACAATGGCATTATCGAAGTGAAAATAGGTTCTCCTTTATAGGACACTTTAGCAAGCATAATTCATTTCAACAGTTATAAAAGTGAAAAAAAATTGATTGTAAGAGACAACACTAGAACTGTTAATTCTGAGTCTTTGAGAAAGGACAATGGACAATGTACCATTAATTCTCCCATTCTCAAGCAATGCTACTAAAGAGTCACACACACATGAAAGGAAACGAAACCAGAAGTTATAATTAGTACTCAAGGTTTGGTTGTTCAAATTGTACCATGTACTAATTTAGCTCCCACATCCAATGGTGGCCACAAAACATATTTTGGTTTCATTTTGGTAATGATGTTTTATTGATAAGTTAATGTATTAGGTATTCATAAATGTCATGTGACATGTGATAAGAAAAGCTTGTCAACAATTTGTTTTATTTTATTTATTTATTTATAATTGGAGGGTGGAGAATAGTTTTCTATCTTCTATAATTTTACTACGCTTGATGAGGCTATGAAAAGGCTATATAAGATTAATAACACTAAAAATATACAAAGGAATGAAGGTGATCTTCCTCACATTACAAATTATTCATAATTAGTTTGACTCGTCATCAATAGGAAGATGGAAGATAACATAAAAAGGTAAGTGGGGTATAATAGTTTTTTTAGAAGTACTTATATTGGTAAATAGAAATCTTTGAGATTGATATATATACTTAGATAATATGTCAAAATGTGATTAATAAAAAAAAACATTATAGTCTTTACCATTATAATAAAGAATTGTTATTGAATTCCTAAAGTTTATAAATATAAGAACTAAAATGGATAATATTTGTGAACTTCAGAAATAAAAATAATAATTTTTAAATTTCAAGGTTAAATTAAAATAATCCAATTTTTAAATTTTAAAAAATAATTTAATAATTATGAATGAAATGAAAGGAAGATGGTCCCATGAAAATATACAACAAGATTGTTTACACTATTTAACGTGAAAAAATAAAACATATAAAAGAAAATGTTTTCACAGAGTTGCATGTAACTATGAAGGTATATGGTCTCATGAGATCAAGGAAGTTATAGGTTGAACTGAAAAGATAGAATGTTGATATATTTCTTTAGTAGATAAGATTCTGATAGATATAACATTCTTTTATATATAAAGGGTTGAATATTTTGAGAGAAAAATATTTTTATTTAACAAAGAAAAATAATATAAAGGATCTTTTATGTGGTGTTAAAGTTACTTTTTTATCTTTTTGGCTCTAGACTTTTATTTAGTATCGTTTCTTGTCTAGAGTTTATCATTCTAAATTTAAAAAAAAAAAAAAAAAAAAAACTCATTTCATTCCGGTTTTATTTTATCCTCCAAAATTATTTTTCTCACCCAACTTATCTAAGTCACTTGTTCTTCTAATTATGTTCTTTTTTATTAAGTCAACATTATCTAAACACTTTCTATTTCATAATTTAATATTATTTTTTAACATTTTGATTTATTTTTTACTACAACCACTTTCTCAATTTTTCATCAAATCCCTTCATACATTGTTATATATTAAGAGTCCTAAATGACTTAAAGAGCTCAATCAATTTGTATCGATTATAAAATTAGTGTTTAGTGATATCTCACTATTTATCTTGGATATATTGTTTACTACCAAGCCACTGGTCTAGCCATTCACTAGATACTAAAAATTATCCAACCTACTCATAGTTATTTCATTTAGCCTATACCAAGTGAATTTTCATCTTACTATTGGAATATCATACATCTGTAATTCATTTATGAACTTATTAAACTTTGTTATCTGCTTTTTATTACTTCCTCTTAGACTCCTACCTCTCCTCTCCTCCAATCTCCTTACAGCATTGAAATCCCTGAAAATACATCATAACCTACATGTATGCAATCTTTTGATACTAACAATTGCTTCCCACCTTTCTCTCTTTTCGTTGAATAGACATGAAGAATAAATACTTATTACAACGATAAGGACATTCTCCTTTAAACTTGTGTCATATATTGCTAAAACATTTGCGCTATTAATGTAACTCCCACAAGTAAAGACATATATATGGTACATACTTAACATTCTCCCAAACCCATTTACTGATTCCTTATGAATCCATTTTATGTAATTGTCCCTCTAGCAAGCATAACATTTTTCTTTTCATATCATTGTCAATTTTGTTTTATGTAAATAGATCATACTAGTGGTAACTCCATTCAGTGCTTGAGCATAAGAGTAGAGTTGAAGTTTCCTTTTCCATACTTCTATTTTCCAATGTTCCTATGTTGTTGCACCTTTCTTGTGCATCTCACCTCTTACAATTTCCTCCTATCCCCGTCACTCTTTCCTTTTTATATCTTGGTGTATTGACATGGAGCTTAACAATCCCAATTCATATTCTATCTAGGTCCATTTTGAGTGTCCCTTTCTTATCGTCTAAAAATTTAACGACCCCAAATCTTAATCTCTTATCTATTGGAGATACTACATTAAATAGAGATAAGGTCAATTCATAATATATAAGTGAATACAAACTGGTTTTGTAAGGCTGAGTTAGACTTAAAGTTTACTTCTTTAAATGGTATCAGAATCTCCTAACAAGGTTCGATGGGTCCATCATGTCACCTATTAGCGGACCACTATCAAATCATCCATACATATCTAGTCCCATGAAAAACAAACCTCAGTGTAAAGAAGTATGATACAGATTTCAATCGACAATCAATTCATAATATATAAATCAATGCTAATTTCAATTTATAAGTTGATTTTATATAAGGTTATTGGCCTCAAATTTTAAGGTTTAAAATCTTCTAACTCAATCTTTTTATATAAAAAACTTCCTTCACCCTTCCCTATTTTCTATATTTTCTAAAGATTTTTCACATGTTGTACTGCCCATAATTTGTGAAATAGTGAAAGAAAGGGTACGTAGTTGATATCTGTCGTACGCCTCCTCTAATACATGGTCTGAGTTCTTGAACGAATCACTCTTTTTATCATGTAATTCCTTAATCCACTAGGTAATCACAAACTACTTTCTTTTCTACTCTTTGCTCCATCCATCAAATAATCAATTTGGTTTCAGACAACCCATATGCTCCCATTTTCTTTAGTGAATATTGTTTTTGACATTTCAAGTGTTGGTTGTGGTGCCCAACCACTTTTTTTGGTTTATATTTCTAAAATATTATAGTTTCAATTAAACAATTCATAATTTCATTAAGTGATACGTGTTTTCTAATAAAGTTGCACAAGCTTCAAATCTTTATGATATTAATGATATGAATATACGAAACCAATCATGTTATAATATAAGAATACGTAAGATGTATACTCTCAATTTCCGATTTTAATATAACAAATAACCTAATTCATAAAAACCTTAAAATGTTTCTATAAGAAAAAAACTTAAAATGTTTGCATTAATATTTAATGAGCGTGAATTACCAATACATACAAAATTCGCAAGTATATTAAAAATAAGCTATACAAACTATTAAGAAGTAGAACCTATTGATTATTCGTTAGATAGTTTCAATAAGATTGCAATAATGGTGAAATGAATATTTTAAATTATTCATTATTCAGTTTGATTGACAGATGAAGTGGAAGAAAGAGATTTTACACAAATTAAACAGAAGTTAGTTCAATAAAGGTGAAAATAAATGAATGGCAGTAGACACTATAAATTGTTATTTAGAAATTAGTATAAGAAGTCAGTAATGATATAAAGTGCACCAACCAAAAATATTAATAACAATAATAAAACATTAATATTCAACCATGAAACTTGTTGATGTTTCCAATGTCTAACAAGTAGTAAAATGTGTTCATGGCAATAGGATGACAGTGCTTAGAGGTTTTGATATTAATGACAAAAAAAAAATAAAAAAATGCAGAGGTTATGACAGTTTGACTGGCCACAGTTGAACTTGGTAGCCTCAGATATCTATGATCTGGTTCAAGTTAATTAGCAATGAATCGGTGAAGGGTGGACTTTGTGTGGCCGCAGAAGCAAAAGTGCAAGTAGGTAAATGATATTCATATAGAATGGTGCACTCAGTTATATGTGGTCCTGAACCTTGAAATATATTGAAAAAGGTGACCACTTTTATTAAATGTTATTCATTATTGATGAAAGAAGTAGACTTACTCAGTTTCAAGTGGTAACTAGTTGTTTTAGAGTTCTGCTTACACTTAACCATGATCCTTATATATATATATATATATATATATATTGTCTATGGCCATTAAATACAACA